>Ga0222427_100416_pt1 | contig 68647 bp, 59 predicted proteins | sample 2B20Ametagenome_FD_182890 | JGI IMG/M metagenome (GOLD analysis project Ga0222427, IMG submission 182890) | Enriched microbial communities from leaf-cutter ant dump, University of Wisconsin, Madison, United States - 2B20A (version 2) | ecosystem: Environmental > Terrestrial > Nest > Insects nest... | reverse complement strand
TGCCGACTCCCACAGGGTTCTGGGCCAGTCACAGTATCTGTGTTCGACGCGGTCTCTGTGGGAGCTGGCCTTGCCAGCGATGAGGCCCGCAAGAACAACACAGACCAGCAGGATCGATGTCGAGGCGTATGGCCTCATCGTCGGCAATGCCGACTCCCACAGGGTTCTGGACCAGCCACAACATCTGTGTTCGACGCGGTCCCGGTAGGAGCTGCTTTAGCTGCGATGGACCGCGCAGTGGTCCCAAATCCTGACTCTCCAGTGAGCCTGGAGAAACGCGGCGGACCGAGCACGGTGAATCCATGATGTTGCTTGGTCAAAGGCTCGTGCGGGATGGTTTTGGGACCGCTAGCGCGGTCCATCGCAGCTAAAGCAGCTCCTACCTGGACCGCGCCGCACCGATGGTTTGTGTCAGGCCGTTACAAACGGAAAGCCCGAACCGCCGTATTCAGCTCACCACCCAACCGCAACAACTGCTCGCCCTGATCCCGCCCTTCACCGATCCGCTGCAAGTTATCTTCACCCAGCCCATGAATCCGCTCGCTGTGATCGCGGATCTCGCTGACCGCACCACTCTGCTGCGCGGTGACATCGGCAATGCGCACGGCGGTATCGGCAATGGTCTGGATCGCGGTGACGATTTCATCCAGTGCGCCATCCGCCGCCTGGGCCTGGTTGGCGGTAGCCTCGGCATGTTCGAGCTGGGCGCGCATGCCTTGCACCGATTCCTGCGCCGCCTGCTGCAGGCGGCTGATCAGGGTCTGGATCTCGCCGGTGGCACCGGTGGTGCGTTGCGCCAGGGAACGGACTTCCTCGGCGACCACGGCGAAACCGCGGCCCATTTCCCCGGCCCGGGCCGCTTCGATTGCAGCATTGAGGGCCAGCAGGTTGGTCTGTTCGGCGATGGCACGAATCACCGTCAGCACGCTGCCGATGGTGGCGGACTCCTGGGCCAGTTCCTCGACCACCTGGGCATTGCCCTGCACCTCGTCGACCAGCTTGCGCAGGCCGGTCAGGCTCTGGCCGATCACCGCCTGGCCCTGTTCCACTGCCTCGCCGGCCTGGCGGCTGGCATCGGCGGCCTGGCTGGCGTCGCCGGCGACCTGGACGATGGTGGCTTCCAGCTCACCCAGGGCATCGCGAATCTGTGCGGTGTCGCCGGCCTGGCGCTCGGCACCGTCGTGCAAGGCACTGCTCATGCCGGCCAGGGCCCGGCTGCTGCCGGCGACCTGTTCGGCGTTGTGGCGGATGGTCCCGACCAGTTCCACCAGGTAGTCGCGCAGGCGGTTCAGCGAGTCCTGGATATCGTGCATCTCGCGGTTGCTCGGTGGCAGGTCGATGGGCTGGCTGAAGTCGCCACCCGCCCAGGCCGACAACGCCGGATCGAGGGCGGTGAGCACCCGTGCCAGGCGTCGTTGCAGACGGTCGATGACCAGGGCGATCAGCAGGATCAGGGCGATCATCACCCCCTGCATCAGGCGCACTTCGCTCTGGATCTGGCCGTGCTGGCTGCGCACGCCCGGTTCCAGGTCGGCGATGGCCTGCTGTACCGCAGCGATACGCGCGCTGGTGGTGGCGGCCAGTTCGCCGCGGCGCTGGATCAGTTCGCGGGTGCGTTGCAGTTCCGCCGGGTAGCGGTTGATCAGGCTGTTCAGTTCGCGGCGCAGGCCGATGGCAGTGTCTTCGGCCTCGCTCTTGCTCTCGCTGGCCAGGCCCATCATCGCGGCGAAATCGTCGGAGCCGGAGGCGCTGGCCTCCTTCACGCCGAGCAGCGGCAGGCCGTCGAGGATCTTCGCCTGCTCGGCGATCAGGTTCAGTTCCCGCTCGACTTCCTCGGCCAGCTCCGGGCGACCGCTGCTGACCAGCTTGTCGCGGGCCAGGGACAGTCGGCTCAGGTGCAGACCGGCTTCGAACAGCGGGGTGGTGTAGCGCGCGCCTTCCGGGTTGTTGCCGTTCTGCGCGTAACGCAGCCATTGCTCCAGGTTGGCGCCCAGTTCGCGCTCGGCCTGCAGCAGCAGGGCCTGGGGATCACCGGCCAGCTTGCCGGCGGCGAGCAGCTCGTTGCTGGCGAAGATGGCCAGGCTGTCCAGGCTGGGGCGTACGCTCTGGGCCAGGTCTTCGGGCAGTTGCTTGAGCTCTTCCTGAAGGTCCTGGGTTGCCTGCAAGGCGGTGGCGTGTTGCAGGGCGTCGCCGCTGCCGAGGTAGGTCTGGATATTCCGCGCCACCTGGTTCTGGAACTGCTGGGACAGGCCCAGGTAGCGCTCCATCAACAGATAGGGACGCTCCAGGGCCTTCTGCGACCACCACAGGGTGGCGCCCAGGGCCAGGCAGACGAGGACCAGCAACAGCGTATTGAGATTGGTGAGCAGCTTCAGGCGCATGTGCGTGACTACCAACGGCAGGAAGGCAAGGCACTGAAGTTATTGCGATTTTATGACGCGGTTATGACGAACCCGGCGCTTCGGTCAAAAAAAGTGGCCATTTGATTTCACGCCTCCACCCGCACCACCCGATTGCGTCCGGCACCCTTGGCGCGGTACAGCGCCTCGTCGGCGGCGGTGGCCATGGTCAGGGCATCGAGGCCATCGTCGAGAGCCACCACACCGGCGCTGAAAGTGCAGAACAGGTCCTGCGGCTGGGCGGGATAGTGGATCTCGGCGAAGCGCTGGCGGATCTCGTCGAGCACCTTGTGCGCGGCAGCGATATCGGTGTTGGGCATGACGATGGCGAACTCCTCGCCACCGTAGCGCCCGATGAAGTCGGTCTTGCGCAGGCGCTGCTTGAGGAACAGCGCCAGGCTCTTGATCACCCGGTCGCCCATGGGGTGGCCGTGGCTGTCGTTGACCTTCTTGAAATGGTCGATGTCGAGCATGGCGAAGCTTAGCGGCCGGCTCTCGCGGCGGGCGCGGAAGCTGCAATCTTCGAGCAACTGGAGAATATGGGTGTGGTTGTACAGGCCGGTCAGGCTGTCGCGGACCATCCGTGCCTTGAGGTTGCGCGCGCGGGCGGCGCGGTTGCGCACCGTGGTGATCAGGTGGCGCGAACGGATCGGCTTGGTCAGGAAGTCGTCGCCGCCTTCGCTCATGGCGTCCAGTTGCTTGTCCAGGTCGTCCTCGGCGGACAGGTAGATGATCGGCACGCTGACATAACGGTCGTTGTGGCGGATCACCTTGGCCAGCTCCGTGCCGGTGCAGGCCGGCATGTACATGTCGAGGATGATCAGGTCGGGCTGGAAGTCGGCCAGCTCGACCATGGTCTGGATCGGGTCGGTCAGGGTGCGGGTGACGATCCCGGCATTGTTCAGCAGGCGCTCGGTGTGCAGGGCCTGGGCCCGGGAGTCATCGATGATCAGCACGCGGAACGGCTCGTACTGGGTAACGCTGGTGAGCAGCTCGACCTTCTCCAGCAGGCTCGACGCCTCCAGGGTGCCGGTGAGGAATTCCTGGCCGCCAGCGCGCACGGCAGCCAGGCGGGTCGGGGTGTCGGTTTCGTGCAGGCTGAAGAACAGCAGCGGCACGCGCTGCTCCAGGCCTTGCTGGGCGCGTTCGGCCAGGACCAGGCCCTGGCCATGGCCGCCAAAATCGACGTCCATGACGATGGCCGAGGGCAGGCGCTCGCTCATCGAGGCGCGGAAGGCGTCGGCGCTGGCCAGGGCTTCGACGCCCAGGCCGAAGAATTCCAGTTGCTTGGCCAGGCGCTCGGCGCGCTCGTGGTCCTGGAGCATGATGTAGACCGGTTTGCGCAGCGGGGGCAGGGCGGTCTGTTCGAGGCGGTCGCCCTGGCGCAGGCCGGTGCGCGACAGGCGCTGCATCAGGCGGTTGAGTTCGCTGATCAGGGTACTGCTCAGCCGTGCGCTGTTGGCCTCGACCGCTTCCAGGGTCTGGCCGATGGCTTCGGCCAGTTGGGTGTGTTCCGGTTGTTCGAAACGCTCGGCGTAGCGTTGCAGGCGCAGGTTGGCTTCGCACAGTTCGCCGAGGTCGCCGGTGGACCATTCGCTGCGTTGCAGGCGCTGCCAGATTTCCAGGATCTGCCGGGCCTGGTGAATGACCCGCTGGGCAAAGTGTTGCTTCAGTCGCTCGCGATTCGGGTCTTCTGGCTCGGTCATGTCCTGACTACTTCTTATTAAAGGTGAGGCAGCTGGAGTGATGGCTCTATGCTAGCACCACTTTCCGAGCAATCGAATGTCCTGCATCAATTTTTTGACGCCGGAGATTCATTCAGTTCATGACCCCATGGTCGTTTATGCGATCCTCCGCCCTTGCTTTATAGTGACCGACACCCGGACCGCCCCGCCCGGCACTTTCGCCGAGTTTCGCGAGAGGCTGGCACCAATGCCCGGATGCTGCGGTCGAACCCTGCAAATGCCCTGACTGAAATAAGGACCATGCCATGCTGGACTGGAAAAACCGTACAGGCAGCGCCGAGGCGCGCGAGGAACGCAGCGCCAAGCGCGAGACGGCGAGCGGCAGTTACTTCCGTGGCCTGCTCAGCCGTTCGCTGGGTGCGCTGATCGGCGTTTACCTGGTGGTCACCATCGCCCTCGGCTGGTACTGGAGCGAAGAGCCGGACCTGTTCCCCGTGCAGCAGAACGCCCAGGCCGCCGCGGAGCGCAATGGCCAGCAGATGGTGGTTGGCTACACCACCATCGAAACCCTCAAGACCGTTGCCGGTACCCTGCTCAACAAACCGGGTGGCTATATCTCCAACGACCGTTTCCCGCCGGGCCTGTGGATGGACAACATGCCGAGCTGGGAATACGGCGTGCTGGTCCAGGTCCGCGACCTGTCCCGCGCCCTGCGCAAGGACTTCGCTCGCTCCCAGTCGCAGTCCACCGAAGACGCCGACCTGGCCAAGGCCGAGCCGCGCTTCAACTTCGACAACAAGAGCTGGATCCTGCCGTCGAGCGAGTCCGAGTTCGAAGAGGGCATCAAGTCGCTCAACCGTTACCAGACCCGCCTGGCCGCCGGTGACTCGGGCGCCATCTTCTACACCCGCGCCGACAACCTGAACAACTGGCTGGGCGACGTCGCCACCCGCCTGGGTTCGTTGTCCCAGCGCCTGTCGGCCAGCGTTGGCCGGGTCAAGCTGAACAGCAACCTGAAGACCGAAGCCGTGGTCGCGGGCCAGGCGCCGCAGGTCGACGAGGAAGTGGTGGAAACTCCATGGCTGCAGATCGACAACGTGTTCTACGAAGCCCGTGGCCAGGCCTGGGCCCTGTCGCACCTGCTGCGCGCCATCGAAGTGGACTTCGCCGACGTGCTGGCGAAGAAGAACGCCACCGTCAGCGTGCGCCAGATCATTCGTGAACTGGAAGCCTCGCAAGAGCCGCTGTGGAGCCCGATGGTGCTGAACGGCAGCGGCTTCGGCATGTGGGCCAACCACTCGCTGGTCATGGCCAACTACATCTCCCGGGCCAACGCCGCAGTCATCGACCTGCGCCAGTTGCTGTCGCAAGGCTGATATGACCATCAGCGAAAAAGAGGCGGCGCATCGGGCCGCCTCGGACCTGGAGCGGGTCGCCTGGGTCGACGAGAACGACACCCTGCTCGGCGCGCTGCCCCGCGCCGAGTTGCGCGAAGGCGGCCTGATCGGCCGCTGCACCTTCATCCTCCTGTTCAACGGCGCCGGCCAGCTGTGCGTGCACAAGCGCACCCTGAGCAAGGCGCTGTACCCCGGCTACTGGGACGTGGCCGCCGGGGGCATGGTGGAGGCGGGCGAGGAATATGCCGAATCGGCCGCCCGTGAGCTGGCGGAAGAACTGGGAGTGAGTGGCGTCGAGTTGCGCGCCCATGACCGCTTCTTCTTCGACCAGCCGGGCAACCGCCTGTGGTGCGCGGTGTTCTCGGCAGTCTGGGACGGCCCCCTGCAACTGCAACCGGAAGAAGTCAGCGAAGCCCGCTTCGTCAACCTGGAAGTAGTCTGGGAAGAGTCGCAGACACTGCCGTATTGCCCCGACTCCCTCGCTGCACTCGCCAGGGCGCTCGGCCGTCAATCCTGACGTCGCGAAAATTGTCCAAATTGGCGCAGTTCTGTACTTAGCAAGCGCGACATTTGCCGTTACACTGCGCGGCCTTTTCAACCTGCCGCGAACCCCTTCGCGACAGTAGCGCTGCCCCTGCCAGAGTGGGGCTTCGCGGTCGTGGCCCGTCCGGGTCGGCGACCAGTTTTTTGTCCTCAAACGTGAGGATCAAAAGTGGCCAAGAAAGCCTCGTCATTCTCCGCCCTCGGCGGCCTGGTGTTCTCCACCGATGCAGGTCGGCACTGTCCGGACTGCAGCAAACCCATCGATGCCTGCATCTGCAAGCAAACGGTCATCCCGGAAGGCGATGGCATCGCTCGTGTACGCCGCGAAAGCAAAGGTCGCGGCGGCAAGACGGTGACCACCATCACCGGCGTGCCCTTGCCCGAAGACCAGCTCAAGGAACTGGCCAGCACCCTGAAACGGCGCTGCGGCACCGGTGGCGCGTTGAAAGACGGCGTCATCGAGATCCAGGGCGACCATGTCGAGCTGTTGCTCGGCGAACTGGTCAAACAGGGCTTCAAGGCGAAGAAATCCGGCGGCTGATCGCCTGCTTCCCGCAGCGTCGTTCGCCGCTTGTCAGGGGCGGGCGCGGTCCGGGAGCACCCGGGGCTTTTCACCCAGCGTCTAAACTCGTTGCCTTGTGAAGGGTCCAAGCCCGAACAGGGGAAATCGTCATTTTCATTTTTTACACTGCGCCATCCCGCTTGGCCGGTGTTATCTGACTTTCTTTATAGGGGACTTCGATGTCCGTACGACGCACACGCAAAGACGATGGCAGCCAATGGACCGTGGCCGACAGCCGTAGTGTTTATGGGATTCGCCATTGGGGCGCGGGATACTTCGCGATCAATGAAGCCGGGCGTGTCGAAGTGCGCCCGAACGGCCCGGGCAGTGCGCCGATCGACCTGTACGAGCAGGTCGACGAGCTGCGCAAGAGCGGCCTGTCGCTGCCGCTGCTGGTGCGCTTCCCCGATATCCTGCAGGACCGCGTGCGCCAGCTGACCGGCGCCTTCGACGCCAACATCGCGCGCCTGGAGTACCAGAGCCAGTACACCGCGCTCTACCCGATCAAGGTCAACCAGCAGGAAGCGGTGGTCGAGAACATCATCGCCACGCAGAACGTCTCCATCGGCCTCGAAGCCGGCTCCAAGCCGGAGCTGCTGGCAGTGCTGGCGCTGGCGCCGAAGGGCGGCACCATCGTCTGCAACGGCTACAAGGACCGCGAGTTCATCCGCCTGGCGCTGATGGGCCAGAAGCTCGGCCACAACGTGTTCATCGTCATCGAGAAAGAGTCGGAAGTGGCCCTGGTGATCGAAGAAGCCGCCGAGCTCAAGGTCAAGCCGCAGGTCGGCCTGCGCGTGCGCCTGTCGTCGCTGGCGTCGAGCAAATGGGCTGACACCGGTGGCGAGAAGTCCAAGTTCGGTCTGTCCGCCGCCCAGCTGATTTCCGTGGTCCAGCGTTTCCGTGACGCCGGCCTCGACCAGGGCATCCGCTTGCTGCACTTCCACATGGGCTCGCAGATCGCCAACCTGGCCGACTACCAGCACGGCTTCAAGGAAGCCATCCGTTACTACGGCGAGCTGCGCGCCCTCGGCCTGCCGGTGGATCACATCGACGTCGGTGGCGGCCTGGGCGTCGATTACGACGGCACCCACTCGCGCAATGCCAGCTCGATCAACTACGACATGGACGACTACGCCGGTGTCGTGGTCGGCATGCTCAAGGAGTTCTGCGATGCCCAGGGGCTGCCGCATCCGCACATCTTCTCCGAGAGCGGCCGCTCGCTGACCGCGCACCACGCGATGCTGGTGATCCAGGTCACCGACGTCGAGAAGCACAACGACGAAGTGCCAACCATCGACAACAAGGAAGCCCTGCCGGAAACCGTGCAATGGCTGGTCGACCTGCTTGGCCCGACCGATATCGAGATGGTCACCGAGACTTACTGGCGCGCCACCCACTACATGAGCGATGTGGCCGCGCAGTACGCCGACGGCAAGATCACCCTGTCCGAGAAGGCCCTGGCCGAGCAGTGCTACTTCGCTGTCTGCCGTCGCCTGCACAACTCGCTCAAGGCCCGCCAGCGCTCGCACCGCCAGGTCCTCGACGAACTCAACGACAAGCTCGCCGACAAATACATCTGCAACTTCTCGGTGTTCCAGAGCCTGCCGGACACCTGGGCCATCGGCCAGGTGCTGCCGATCATCCCGCTGCACCGTCTCGACGAAGAACCGCTGCGTCGTGCCGTGCTGCAGGACCTGACCTGCGACTCCGACGGCAAGATCAACCAGTACGTCGACGAGCAAAGCATCGAGACCAGCATGCCGGTGCACGCGGTCAACGAAGGTGAGGACTACCTGCTCGGTGTGTTCCTGGTCGGTGCCTACCAGGAGATCCTCGGTGACATGCACAACCTGTTCGGCGACACCGACTCTGTGAACATCTACCAGAACCCGAACGGCAGCGTGTACCACGCCGGCATCGAAACCCACGACACCATCGAGGACATGCTGCGCTACGTGCACCTGTCGCCGGAGGAGCTGATGACCCACTACCGCGACAAGGTCGCCAGTGCGCGCATCAGCGATCGTGAGCGGACCCAGTTCCTCGATGCATTGCGCTTGGGGCTGACGCGGTCTTCGTACCTGTCGTCGTAAGGCTTCGCCGATTTAGAAAAGGCCCGCTCCCGGGATTTCGGGGGCGGGCCTTTTTTGTGGGCTGATCGGGCAGCCGTTTCGCCTCCCGCTGCCACAGGGTCTTTGTCAAACCTGCTTCCTGCGGCTGGCAGAGAACCCTGTGGGAGCTGGCTTGCCAGCGATGAGCATGGGTATCTACACATCTTGGGCGAAGGCCGACGCGGTCCAGGTAGGAGCTGCTTTAGCTGCGATGGACCGCGCAGCGGTCCCAAATCCTGTCTATCCAATGAGCCTGGAGAAACGCGGCAGACTGGGCACTGTGAATCCATGATGCGGCTTGGTCAGAGGCTCGTGCGGGATGGTTTCGGGACCGCTGGCGCGGTCTATCGCAGCTAAAGCAGCTCCTACCTGGACCGCGCCGCATGGGTAGTATGGGTAAACCGGAAGATGTGTAGATACCTATGCAGCGATGAGGCCATCAGCAGCACCCAAGGGTTTTGTGCTACTCGCTGGTGGCCGTCAGATCTATGAGGACAGGTTTCACCTCATCGTCTTCCCGCAGTAGCGATGTACTGCTGAAGCTGTAGACGCTGTCGTGGGTGCGAGCGGTGATCTTCAAGCCGGTCACTGCGGTGATGGCTCCTGGTTGTTTGGTGACCAGAAAGGGGTGATGGTCCTCCAGCAGTTTCAGCGCCTGGAGGTTATCGGATTGCCGGGCTGCGATGAAGTAGAGGTAGGTCATCGGGACCGTGGCACCGCCGCTGCTACTCAGAACTTCGTACACAGAGCCTTGGGTGCCTATGGGGTAGCGATTGATGATCTGGGTCAGCTCGGGTTTTGAATCCGGGGTGAAAATCCAGATCGACTGGGCCACAACCAATAACAGCAAACCCGTGAGCAGCCATTTAACGATCACGCTGTTCATATTCAGTGTCCACGCAATTTCAACTCACGCAGCAGCGCATCGACTTGGCCGAAAGCGTCTTGTTGCCACTGTTCAGGGGTACGTTCGCCGAGTATTTGCGAGTCCTGGACAAAGCGGCGGACGGACGTGGGGCCAAAGCTGTCGAAAGTTGCGAACTTGAGATTGATGTACTCGAAGCCCTTCACACCGCTGGGTTCCTCGAGGATCCGGCCGCAGTCCCGCGCGAGCCCGGCGATTCCTTCCGGGTAGTTGCGCACGCAAAAATAGACGTCGTAGGCATCCTTCTGTTTCAGGCGTCCGTTAAGTGCATAGCCTTTCATGGCCAACAGCGCAGGAATGGAGCAGACAGCGATTTCCACTCTGTTGGTGCCGCCCTCAGGCATGGCGCCGGTAATCTCCACCATCTGATGAAAACGGGTTGCGAGATCCGCGCCGTCGGCCCGCTGAACCGCAAAATCGTCAATCAGCGGAGGGGTATGCTTCTGGATCTTTGCCCCTCGGGGCATCAGGAAGTCAACGACGATATCGATTGCAGGGCCGCCGTCATTGACCGCAACCCTGCGAACCAACTGGAAGCGCTTTCGTCCTGCCTGCCGGTGATAGCCGTGCCCCATCAATGCCTCTACCAGTGAGGCGTATTCGTTATCCATCAACGCTTGGGCATCGAGCATCAGGTCGATGTCCATGGTTCCTACATGGGACATCTCTTCGTTGTCCAGCAATAGCCAAGGTACGGCGCCACCGATTACCGCGAACTTTCCGCGGAAGCTTCCCAGGATCTGCCCGATCTCGATGAGTACGGATTTCACTGCGCCAGACGTTCGATCATCGTAATCAAGGGCGGATTGCGGCTCGGTAGGCGTCATTTCGTCCATCTCATTCTTTGCTCCCGAAGATATTCCGCCGACTCCAGGCCTCGCTCGCCTGCGACCGAAAGATCAAGGTAGGTCTGGATCAGGCTGGTGCAGACAGCTCCGGGGGCGGGCTCCTGCAGATCCGAGAAGACAACGGGGTCGTCAGGGATAGTGATGGTTACATTCCATCCCGTCCCTTGAGGCGCGAGTTGCAAGGCTTTTTTCAGCACCTCGGCTCCAGACTCGGTAGCGTAGAAGTAGCTGGTACCGGTTCGTCCATAAGGGGACAACCAATTGGCGGCGCTGAATGACGCAAACGCGGCGAGCCAGTACGACGATTTGCTTTTGGCCAAGGCCTCTCGTGCGGCCTTTTCCAGGGCTATGCCGTGCAGGGTGGTGTAGTAGGTCTTGCGAGTGCCTGACGCGGTTTCATAGTTTTCCCGCCAGGCATCGAGGAGACCATCCGGGTTCGCCAGATAGATGCCCTCAGTACCCTTGGCGGCCCACTCCCGGTCCAGCAATGCGCTGCGAACGTTGCTCACATGCCCCAGGCTGACTCCCGTTGCCTTGGCCAATTCGATGACTCGCCAGCTTTTTTCTGGGTCATGCAACAGGGCTTTCAGCACTTGGGCCGAGCGTGGTTTGAACAGTGACTTGAGCTCGCGCTTTTCGGTTCTGGGGCGCTCCGCTACCTCGCGGTCGATATAAATTCCACCAAACGAGATCCAGGCATTGCCCTGCATGTCTAGGTAACAGACATGGTTTTTCTTGCAGGTTTCTCGAGTCGCCGGGGAGAGATACGGCGCTACCAACAGAGGGACAGTTCTATCGCCTTCCTGAATGATGGCGTGTCGTAAATGCAGCATGGCGCTGCTGGCATACCGGGGTTGGCCGTTCGACAGGATTTCGCAGGCTAGTCTGTAAGTGATCCCGTTCGAGCGAATTTCCACAGTGAAGTCGACGCTGTTGACTGCGCCGTCGTTTGGAATGACGTTCACGGCATCCACGACAGAGACCTGCTCTAGCAGGGCTTTCAGCGCCAGCTCGCCAGCGTTGTTCGGGATTTTCAGTAAGTCAGGTGTATTCAGCATTTGTTGAAACTCCTAGATTTACTGAAATCTAGCAAGAATTTCACTGTTTTGTTTTATTTCAGCGAATGCTGAAAATAGTGAATCCAGTGAAATTATCACTTTTTACCCAACAGCTTCGAACCTCAACCAAACCACCCATCCCGCCGCTGCAACCGCCACCCCATCACCCCCAGCGTCACCCCGCGCACCGCCATGAACAGCAGGAACGCCAACCACAACCCATGATTGCCCAGATCCCGCGCCAGCCAGGCGAAGGGCAGGGCGATGAGCACGCTGAGCAGCATGGCATCACGCATTTCCCGAGCGCGTGTGGCGCCGATGAACAGGCCGTCGAGGACATAGCTCCACACCGCAATCAACGGCAGCAGGGCCAGGTACGGCAGGTATTCGAAGGCGGTTTCGCGCACGCTGGGGATATCGGTCTGCATGGCGATGAACAAATGTCCGCCGAACAGGAACAACACGGCGAAGCCAAGGCTGGCGATCAGCGACCAGCCGCTGGCGACCGTCAGCGAGCGGCGCAGTGCCGCGCGATCGCCAGCGCCGATGGCATGCCCGCACAACGCTTCCACCGCATGGGCCAGGCCATCCAGGGCGTAGGCGGTGAGCAGCAGGCCGTTGAGCAGCAGGGCATTGGCGGCGACCGTGGCTTCGCCCATGCGCGCGCCCTGCACGGTGATCAGGAAGAACACCCCCTGCAAGGCCAGGCTGCGAATGAAGATGTCGCGATTGACGCTGAGCATCGGCCGCCAATTCTGCCAGCGCGCCAGCGCCGCCCAGATCACGCGTCCCGGATAGGCACGCAAGGACGGTCGGGTCAGGGCCAGGCCGAGCAGGGCGGCAACCCATTCGGCGATCACCGATGCGCGCGCCGAACCCACCACGCCCCAGTCCAGCCCGAGGACGAACCACAGGTTGAGGACGATGTTCAGCAGGTTGGTGGTCAGCAGGATCGCCAATGGCGCCCGGGCGTTCTGCGTGCCGAGGAACCAGCCGACCAGGGCGTAGGTGGCCAGCGCCGCAGGCAGGCCGAGCAGGCGGGTGGTGAAGAAGTCGCGGGTGCCTTGTTCCAGGTCCGCGCCCGGCTGCATCAGGCCGAGGGCAAGGTGGCTCAGCGGGATCGCCAGCAAGCCGAGCAGCAAGGCAAACAGCAGCGCCAGGCTCAGCCCTTGCAGCAGCACCTGGCGCAAGCCGTCGCCGTCGGCCCGCCCGGCGGCCTGGGCGGCGAAGCCGGTGGAGCCCATGCGCAGGAAGCCCAGTACCGCCACCAGCAGGGTGTACAGGCTGCCACCCACCGCCACCGAGCCAAGCTGGTGGGCATGGGGCAGGTGGCCGATGACCGTGCTGTCGACCAGCGCCACCAGTGGCACCGAGATATTCGACAGGATCATCGGCGCGGCCAGGGCCCAGACCTTGTGGTGGGTGGGGCGGTGGCGCCAGTCGGTGAGCAACGCGGGCATGAAGCGGTCCTTCGCATAGAAGAGGTGGGCGACATTCTACCCATCCCGCGGCACTTTGCCGGGTGAACCCTGTCTCACCTCGGCATCGGTCCCCGGTGAAACCGCGGACCTTGATATATAGTTTCCCGTCTGCCCCTGCTGCCGAAGAGTTTCCTCCCATGCTGAACAAAGGATTGTGGCTGGCCTGTGCGCTGGCGCTGCTGAGTGCCTGCGACTCGTCTTCCCCCGACAAACCCGCCCCGGCGCCGGCTGAAAAAGCCGCTGCCGCAGCCAGCGCACCGAAGGTCGACGATGCGACCCTGGCCCAGCGCTATGCCGGCCGCGAACTGAACGTGGTGGATGTCTCGGAAGTGCAGGTCGATGGCGCCAGCGCGCTGTCGGTGACCTTCTCCGCACCATTGGAAGCCGACCAGCGCTTCGCCGAGCGCCTGCATCTGGTGGACACCACCAAGGGCAAGGTCGACGGTGCCTGGGAGCTCTCCGACAACCGCATGGAACTGCGTCTGCGCCATCTGGAGCCCAAGCGCAAGCTGGTGCTGACCATCGACGCCGGCCTGCGCAGCGTCAACGGCAACTCGCTGGCCAACGAATATGTCAGCCGCCTGGAAACCCGCGACATGGAGCCGAGCATCGGCTTCGCCAGCCGCGGTTCGCTGCTGCCGACCCGCCTTGCCGAAGGCCTGCCGGTGATCGCCCTGAACGTGGACAAGGTCGAGGTGGAGTTCTTCCGCATCAAGCCCGAGTCGCTGCCGACCTTCCTCGGCTCCTGGGGCCGCAGCAGTTCGCTGCAAAGCTACGAGGCCCGCGACCTGCTGCCGATGGCCGACCTGGTGTACGCCGGACGCTTCGACCTGAACCCGGCGGCCAACACCCGCGAAACCCTGCTGCTGCCCATGGCCGGGATCAAGCCATTGCAGGAAGCCGGGGTGTACCTGGCGGTGATGCGCGAGGCCGGCACCTACAACTACTCGCAGCCGGCAACCCTGTTCACCCTCAGCGATATCGGCCTGTCGGTGCACCGCTACAGCAATCGCCTGGACGTGTTCACTCAAGCGCTTGAAGGCGGCAAGGCCCTCGGGTCCATCGACCTCGACCTGCTCGACCACGACGGCAAGGTCCTCGCCCAGGGCAAGACCGACAGCGACGGCCATGCGCAACTGCCCCTGCCGCCCAAGGCCGACGTGCTGCTGGCGCGCCAGGGTGCCAATACCACGATGCTGCGCCTGAACAGCGCCGCGCTGGACCTCTCCGAATTCACCGTCACCGGCCCCCAGGCCAATCCGCTGCAACTCTTCGTCTTCGGCCCGCGTGATCTGTATCGCCCCGGCGAGACCGTGCTGCTCAACGGCCTGCTGCGCGACCAGGACGGCAAGCCGGTGAAGAGCCAGCCGATCAATGTCGAAGTGCGCCGCCCGGACGAGCAGGTCAGCCGCAAGTTCGTCTGGGAGGCGGATGCCAACGGCTTCTACCAGTACCAGCTGCAATTGGCCGGCGAAGCGCCGACCGGGCGCTGGCAACTGCTGTTCGACCTGGGGGGCGGGCGCAAGCAGGTCTACGAAGTGCTGGTGGAGGACTTCCTGCCCGAGCGCCTGGCCCTGGAGCTGAAGGGCAGCGACACACCGTTGAGCCCGGATGAAACGGCGGAAATCAGCGTCAACGGTCGCTACCTCTACGGCGCCCCGGCGGCGGGCAATCGCCTCAGCGGCCAGGTCTACGTGCGCCCGCTGCGCGAAGCGGTGCCGGCGCTGCCCGGCTATCAGTTTGGTTCGGTGACCGAAGGCGAACTCAGCCACGATCTGGAGCTGGAAGAGTCCACCCTCGACGCCAACGGCGAGGCCACCATCAGCGTCGCCAGCGAATGGGCCGAAGCCCGCTCGCCGCTGCAACTGACGGTGCAGGCCAGTCTGCAGGAGTCCGGTGGCCGGCCGATCACCCGGCGCCTGGAGCAGCCGATCTGGCCGGCGGATCATCTGCCGGGGCTGCGCGGCCTGTTCGATGGCGAGGAAACCGACGGCGATGCACCGGTGGAAGTCGAATTGCTGATGGCCGACCGCGACGGCAACAAGCTGGCCGCCGACAACCTGCGGGTGCGTCTGGTCCGCGAGCGCCGCGACTACTACTGGAACTACTCGCAGAGCGACGGTTGGAGCTACAACTTCAACGAGAAATACCTCACCGAAAGCGAGCAGAGCGTCAGCGTGCCCAAGGGCAGCACCACCAAGTTGAGCTTCCCGGTGGAGTGGGGCCCGTACCGGGTCGAAGTGGAAGACCCGGAAACCGGCGTCACCAGCAGCCTGCGCTTCTGGGCCGGTTATCGCGCCCAGGACAACGCCGACGGCGGCGCGGTGCGTCCCGACCAGGTACGCCTGGCCCTGGACAAGCCGGCCTACAACGATGGTGACACGGCCAAGGTCACCGTCACCCCGCCGGCCGCCGGCAAGGGCTACCTCATGGTCGAAGGGGGCGATGGCCCGTTGTGGTGGCAGGAGATCGACGTGCCGGCCGAGGGCAAGGCCTTCGACATCAAGCTGGACCCGAAATGGGCGCGCCATGACCTCTATGTCAGCGCCCTGGTGATCCGTCCCGGCGAGCGCAAGGCCAATGTCACGCCCAAGCGCGCGGTGGGCGTGCTGCACCTGCCGTTGGACCGCGCCCAGCGCAAGCTGGCGGTCACCCTCGAAGCGCCAGAGAAGATGCGACCCAAGCACCCACTGACGGTGAACATCCAGGCGCGCAATGCCGACGGCAGCGTGCCGAAGCAGGTCCAGGTACTGCTGGCCGCAGTGGACGTGGGCATCCTCAATATCACCAGCTACGTCACTCCGGACCCGTTCACCGGCATGTTCGGACGCAAGGCCTACGGCGCCGACCAGCTTGATATCTATGGCCAGTTGATCGAAGCCGGGCAGGGCCGCCTGGCCAGCCTGGCCTTCGGTGGTGACGCCGGCATGGCCAAGGGTGGCAAGCGCCCGGACACCAGCGTGACCATCGTTGCCCTGCAAAGCGCGCCGGTGACCCTGGATGCCGAAGGCAAGGGCCAGGCTACAGTGGATATTCCCGACTTCAACGGCGAACTGCGCCTGATGGCCCAGGCCTGGAGCGAAGACCGCTTCGGCGTGGCCGAGGCCAAGACCGTGGTGGCCGCGCCGCTGATCGCCGAGCTGTCGGCGCCGCGCTTCCTCGCCGGCGGCGACCGCACCAGCCTGGCCCTGGACCTGTCCAACCTGTCCGGTCAGGAGCAGACCCTCGCCGTGGCCGTTGCCACTGAGGGTCAACTGGACCTGCAAGGCGCCTCGCACCAATCGCTGAAGCTCAAGCAGGGCCAGCGCGTCACCCTGAAGATCCCGGTGCAGGCCACCGGCGGCTACGGCCAGGGCCGCATCACCGTGCGGGTCGACGGCCTGGTCCTGCCGGGTGAAACCGACACCGGCTTCTCCCGCGACTGGACCCTGGGCATCCGCCCGGCTTACCCGGCGCAGCTCAAGCACTACCGCGTGGCGCTGAACGGCGGCGAGCCCTGGACCCTGCCGGAGCAGGACCTGGCGACCTTCGAACAGGCCGGACTGGAGGGCACCCTGGCCTTGTCCAGCCGTCCGCCGCTGAACCTGGCCGAGCAGATCCGCGCGCTCAAGGCTTACCCCTATGGCTGTGCCGAGCAGACCACCAGCGGCCTGTACCCGTCGCTGTATGCCGACGCCGCGACGCTCAAGCGCCTGGGCCTGACCGGCGAGCCGGCGGACGAGCGCAAGCGCAAGGTCGAGATGGGCATCGAGCGCCTGCTGGGCATGCAGCGCTACAACGGCAGTTTCGGCCTGTGGAGCTCCGACGGCGACGAGGAATACTGGCTGACCGCCTATATCACCGACTTCCTCCTGCGCGCCCGCGACCAGGGCTTCGCCGTGCCGCCGGAAGCGCTGAAAAAGGCTAGCGAGCGCCTGCTGCGCTATGTGCAGGAGCGCAACCTGATCGAGGTCAACTACAGCGAAAACGCCGAGCACAGCCGCTTTGCCGTACAGGCCTACGCTGCGCTGGTGCTGTCGCGCAGCAAGCAGGCGCCGCTGGGTGCGCTGCGCAGCCTGTTCGAGCGACGTGCCGATGCCCGTTCCGGCCTGCCGCTGGTGCAACTGGCCATCGCCCTCGACACCATGGGCGACAAGCCACGCGCCGACCAGGCGCTGCTGGCCGGTCTGGCGGCCGGTCGCGAGAAGGGTTGGTTGGCTGATTACGGCAGTGCGCTGCGTGACCAGGCGCTGATCATCGCCCTGCTCGACGAGTACAAGCTGGCGAGCAAGGACATCCCGGATCGCCTGTTCAAGCTCTCCGACCAACTGGCGGCCAGCCCGTGGCTGTCGACCCAGGAGCGCAATGCGCTGTTCCTCGCCGGGCGTGGCCTGGCCCAGCAGCCGGAAAGCAACTGGAGCGCGCAACTGGACAGCGCCGGGCAGGTCCGCGAGCTGAATCCGCAGCAGTCCGGCCTGCATCTGGAAGGCGCGCTGCTGGCCTCGCCGCTGACCCTGCGCAACGAAGGCGATCAGACCCTGTATCAACGCCTGACCCTGTCCGGCTACCCGCGCCAGGCGCCGCCGGCCAGTGGCAACAACATGACCATCCGCCGCGACTACCTGGGCATGAATGGCCAGGCGCTGGATCTCAAATCGCTGGAAAGTGGCGACCTGGTGCTGGTGCACCTGGCGATCGAGGCCAAGGAGCGGGTGCCGGATGCCTTGGTAGTCGACCTGTTGCCAGCGGGCCTGGAGCTGGAAAACCAGAACCTCGCGCAAAGCGCCGCCAGCCTGGACAACGCCAGCAGTGCGGTGAAGCAATGGCGCGAGGCGATGGAGAACGCCAACGTGGTGCACCAGGAATACCGTGATGACCGTTATGTCGCGGCACTGAACCTGGATGGCTATGGCACCACCCATCTGCTGTACCTGGCGCGGGCGGTGACCCCGGGCAGCTACCGGGTGCCGCCGCCGCAGGTGGAATCGATGTACCGGCCGGATTGGCAGGCGGTGGGGGCGAGTGCCGGGGAGATGGTGATCAAGGGCCGCTGAGCCCTTGAGGGCCTCATCGCCGGCAACGCCGGCTCCCACAGGATTCTGGGTCAGCCACAGTATCTGTGCCCGGCGCGATCCCTGTGGGAGCTGGCTTGCCAGCGATGCTTTTGCTCAGCGCACCACCCAACTCAACACCCACAACCCCAGCAGTGCCCAGATGATCCCCGCAATCACCGATGCCCGCATGAACGCCCTGACCGCCGAATACAGCAACAGCAAGCCGATCAGCAGGATCAGGATGCTGATCAGCGAGGTATCCATCCCCAGGGTGCGAGCCAGGCCGTCGATGAAGTTGCCTCCGGCATTGGCCAGCATGGCGAACAGGCCGCTCAGCAGGTCCACCACGAATTTGATTGCGGCGCCCAGCGCCTGCCCCAGCCACTCGAAAAAGCCTTCTACCTGCATGGTCGTGTCCTGATGATCGTCACAGCATTGGTGCTGCATCCCAGCCTTTGGCCATCTGCGGGCCGCTGCGGTTCCCGTTCGTGTTCAGCGTAGCCCTGCCACGGGGGCGCAAGGCGCGCCTGGCGAGTATCGCGGCCCTGGCCGCGCTGGGCCTGGTGGCGCTGCTGTGGCTGGCCGACCGGATCTGGCCGCTGCCACTGCCCGCCGACGACCTGGCCCGGGTGGTGCTGGCCGAGGACGGCACGCCGTTGTGGCGCTTCGCCGATGCCGATGGCGTGTGGCGTTATCCGGTGTCGGTGGACGAGGTCTCGCCGCTGTATCTGCAAGCGCTGCTGACCTACGAGGACCGCTGGTTCTACAGCCATCCCGGGGTCAACCCGCTGTCTCTCGGCCGTGCTGCGTGGCAGAACCTCTCCGGCGGCCGGGTGCTGTCCGGCGGCAGCACCCTGTCGATGCAGGTGGCGCGCCTGCTCGATCCCCATGAACGGACCTTGCCCGGCAAGCTGCGCCAACTGTGGCGCACGCTGCAACTGGAGTGGCACCTGTCCAAGCGCGAGATCCTCGAGATCTACCTCAACCGCGCGCCCTTCGGCGGCACCCTGCAAGGCGTGGCGGCGGCGAGCTGGGCCTACCTGGGCAAGTCGCCGCAACAACTGACCCCGGCCGAGGCGGCGCTGCTGGCGGTACTGCCCCAGGCTCCCAGCCGACTGCGCCCGGACCGCCATGCACAGCGCGCCACGGCGGCACGGGACAAGGTCCTGCAGCGTCTTGGCGAGTATCAGGTCTGGCCTCGACAGCAGATCCGCGAAGCCATGGAGGAACCCCTGCTTCTCGCCCCACGCCAGGAGCCGGCGCTGGCCCCGTTGCTGGCACGGCGCCTGAACCGTCCGGACAGCCCGCCGCTGATCCGCACCACCCTCGATGCCAGCTTGCAGCGCCGCCTCGAAGACCTCCTCGCCGGCTGGCGTGCGCGCCTGCCCGAACGCACCTCCGCAGCGATCCTGGTGGTCGAGTCGCAGACCATGGCGGTGCGCGCCTATCTCGGCTCGGTGGACCTCAACGACGAGCGCCGCTTTGGCCATGTCGACATGATCAGCGCCTGGCGCTCGCCGGGTTCGACGCTAAAACCGTTCCTCTACGGCATGGCCATGGACGATGGTCTGATCCATTCCGAATCGCTGTTGCAGGACGTGCCGCGCCGCTACGGCGACTACCGCCCCGGCAACTTCTCCATGGGCTTCAGCGGACCGGTCGCGGCCAGCTCGGCCTTGTCGCTGTCGCTCAACCTGCCGGCCGTGCAATTGCTCGAAGCCTACGGGCCCAAGCGCTTTGCCGCGCAACTGCGCGCCGGTGGCATCCCCATCAGCCTGCCGGCCCTGGCCGAACCGAACCTGTCATTGATCCTCGGCGGCGGAGGCAGCCGCCTGGAGGACCTGGTGGCCGGCTACAGCGCCTTCGCCCGCGATGGCATGAGCGCTGGCCTGCGCCTGCAACCGCAGGCGCCGCTGGTGGAGCGGCGCATGCTCTCGCCGGGGGCAGCCTGGATCGTCCGGCGGATTCTCAGCGGCCAGGCCCGGCCGGACCGCGATCCTCATGCAGAGCTGGTACAGCGCCCGCAACTGGCCTGGAAGACCGGCACCAGCTACGGCTTTCGCGATGCCTGGTCGATCGGGGTCGGTCCGCGCTACCTGATCGGCGTGTGGATCGGCCGGCCTGACGGTACCCCTGTGCCGGGCCAGTTCGGCCTGGCCTCGGCGGCGCCGCTGATGCTCCAGGTCCATGATGTGCTGAGCAACCGCGACAGTCAGCGCGGTATCCGCACCCCGGTGCCGCCAGTTCCGGCCAGCGTCGGCGTCGCCGCGATCTGCTGGCCGCTGGGTCAGTCGTTGGCGCGCAGCGATGGCAATTGTCGGCGCCAGCGCTTCGCCTGGACCCTCGATGGCACCACGCCGCCGACCTTGCTGGCGCAGGACCAGCCGCTGGGGGTCGGACTGCTGGAAAAGGTCTGGGTCAACGAGCGCGGGTTGCGGGTCGATGCTGGTTGCCCAGGCGCCCAGTCGCGGGATGTCGCCCTGTGGCCTGCGCCGCTGGAGCCCTGGCTGAACCGGGTGGAGCGCCGCGAAGCGCGGCTGCCGGCCATCGATCCGGCTTGCCCGCCGCAGGTGCCGGCCAGCGCGCCGCCGCTGTCCATCGTCGGTGTGCGCCAGGGCGATCAGCTCAGGCGTCCGGCCACCAGCCGCGACGCCTTGCTGCTGGATATCTCGGCGCTGGGCGGCGATGGCCAGCGCTGGTGGTTCCTCAATGGCGCGCCGCTGGGCGAAACCGCTGGCCAGGAAGTGCTCAAGACCCGTTTCGACGCGGCCGGGCAATACGAACTGAGCGTGCTCGATGCCAGCGGCCAGACCGCCCGCCTGACCTTCCAGGTCAGCGACTGAAACCGATAGAGCGCCTCTGCAAAAGGGGCGCGTCGACACGGCTGTCTGGCGCCAGATACCCGTCAAATGGTTATAGCGCGAAAGTCGAAGTGCCATCATCCAGGCCGAGGAGCCCTTTCAAGTCATTGAATTTGAAGGGCTTTTTTTGCCATCAACAACGTATATATCGGGTTAATACCAAGTTCAGAATTGTGACTCCACGCCTGCCGGACTGAGATAGCTGCACCGACGCGGAGGTTTCGTTCCTGGAGCTCTCCGCACACATAAAGCAGCGGCAGCGAAAGCAATGGAGTCGCCATGAACACTCAAGCGTGGATGAAAGCAAGTTCGGCACTGGCACTGGTGATGGCTGTAAGCCTCTCGGCAGGATGCAGCAGCGGTGGCGGTGGTTCTCATAGCGTTGTGGACGGTTCTTCTTCCCCGGCGTCCGCCGACAGTGCGGCAGCCGACAGCAGCACCAGCAGCACCGATGGCAGCACCGCCAGCACCGACAGCGGGACCGGCGGTGGCTCCGGCTCGGGCAGCAGCACTGCCAGCAGTGGTGGTTCGGGCGGCGGCGGCGGTGGCGGTACGGGCAGCTCTGGTGTCGCCAGCGGCGGCTCCAGCGGTTCTGGCAGCACCGGCAGTGGCTCCACTGGCTCGTCCGGCGGTACTGGCACTTCCTCCAGCAGCGGCCTGATCGCCGATGTCGGCGCCGCCGCAGGCAGCGCGGTCAGCAGCGTCGGCGCCGCCGTGACCAGTTTGCCCGTACTGGGTGATACCGGTGTCGGCACCGTGCTTTCCTCGACCGGCAACACCGTCACCAGCACGACGGCAAGTATCGGTAATACCCTCAATCAACTGGGCGCCGGCAACAACGCCATCGGCAGTACCCTGGAAAGCGTCAAAGGTGGCGTGATTCAGTTGGGCAGCGGTACCCAGGGCCTGGTCGGCAGCGGCACCATCGAGCAACTGCCGGTGGTCGGCGGCACGGTCAACCAGGTGGTGACCATGCTCGGCGATACCCTCAGCACCCAGACTGGCACCGGTGCCCTGGGTAATGTGACCTCGCAAGTAACCAATGTCGCGGTTCCTGTGGTAGCCCTGGCCAACGGCGTGGTTACCAGCCTGGGCTCGGCGGCCAACCTGACCTCGCCGGTGGGTGGTGTTGTCGAGCAGGTCGGCAGCGTCGTGAACAACGTCGGCAGTGCGGTGAGCGGCGCCGGCAACGACAGCGGTGTCCTCGGCACCGTCGGTGGCCTGGTCAGCACGGTGGGTACCACCCTGACCCAAGGTGCTACCAGTGGCACATCAAGTACTAACAAAAATGGAGTGGTCGGTACCGTCACCGGCGTGCTGGGTGGTGTCGGTCTCGGCGTGTGGCAAGCCGCAGGGCAAAGCCCGCTGGGTACGGTCGGCATCAGCGTGGCCAATGCTAGCGACGCAGTCGCCGTAGGCGGCCAGCTGGCGGGTGGCGATGGTGTGGCAGACCACGGCGTGGCGCACCAGACCGCCGCTGTGGTCAAGCCTGTGGCAGAGGTGCTCGTGCCAGTGGTGAATACCGTGGCCGGCATCACTCAAACAGTTGGTGAAACCACCGGGCTGGCCGCTCCGGTCAACGACCTGCTGGGTAGCGTCGGTGGCCTGACGGCCTCCCTGGGCAATGCGATTGGACAGAGCGACAACCCGGCGATGCAGCATGTAGGCGCGCTGTTGGGTGGTATGGCGCCTATTTCCGGCTCCTCCGGTACTGTCAACCAATCGGGCTACGGCGCCAGTGGCGTCCTTGGCTCTACTGGCGGCACCTTGCTCGGCGACTCCCAGGGCAGTGGCTTGGCCGGCCTGGGTGGCGTAGTCGGCGGTGTCACCAGCACTGTCGGTGGTGTGGTGGATAGCCTGTCCGGCAGCGGAGTGCCTGGCACCGTGGGTGGTCTCACCACCACCGTGGGCGGTGTCCTGAGCGGTATCACGCAAAACACTGCGGCGCCTGGTTCCAACACCGGTACATCTGGCGGCACCACCGGCTCTGGTGGACTGGGTGGCGTGACCGGCGCGGTGACCGGCGTGGTGGGTGGCCTGACCGGTGCTACCGGCGGCACCAGCGGTGCTCTGGGTGGCGTGACCAGCACCGTGGGTAATGTGGTCAGCGGCCTGACTGGCGGTACCAGCGGAGCGACCGATGTTCTGGGCGGCGTGACCAGCACCGTGGGTAATGTGGTCGGCGGCCTGACTGGCGGTACCAGCGGAGCAACCGGCGCCCTGGGTGGTGTGACCGATGCGGTAGGCGGTGTAGTAGGTGGGGTGACCAACACTGTCAGCGGCGTACTGGGCGGCGTGACTGGCGGTACCACCGGCACCAGTGGCGGCGCACTGAGTGGCGTCACCGGTACCCTGGGCGGCGTGGTCAGCGGCGTGACCGGCACTCTTGGCGGTGTGACTGGCGGCACTACCGGCACCAGCGGCGGCGCACTGAGTGGCGTTACTAGCACCGTGGGCGGGGTGGTCGGTGGCGTAACCGGTACGGTCGGCAACGTCCTCGGCGGCGTGACCGGCGGTGCTACCAACACGACGGGCAGCACTGGCGGCATCCTGGGTGGGGTACTCGGTGGAGTCACCGGCGCTACCGGCGGTACCACCACCAGCGGCGGTGGTCTGTTGGGCACCGGCCTGCTGGGCGGCAAGAAGTAAAAAAGCCATCATCGGTTAGACGATTTTTCGGGCAACACCTACGCTTGAGTCTGACGAGGGAACCGTCTTGGTTCCCTCGTACTTTTCAGGACGATGGAGTGCCCTATGCGATCGATGGCAATCGCGCTGGTGAGTCTTTCCTGGGTCAGCGCGCTACAGGCCGAGCCGCTCCCAACCTTTCTGAACAGCAACGATACCGAACGAAATCTGCCGGCACCCAACCTGCCGGCAGATGCATTTCGGCCGACCGCACCGAAGTTGCAGGTCCCCGCTCCCGCGCCAACGCAAGCCGAGGCGCTGTTGATGAGCACCAGGGTGCTGGTGCGCAAGGTGCGTATCGAGGGCGGTACGGTCTACCCGCTCAGCGAACTGGGAGAAAACTTCAAGGACGTGATCGGCCGCGAAGCGACCATCGGCGAACTGATCGAAGCTACCCGCCGCGTGACCCAGCGCTACCAGCAGGACGGTTACCTGCTGTCCTACGCGTTCCTGCCGATCCAGGACTTTGCCGGCGGGCTGCTGCGGGTGGTGCTGGTCGAGGGGTATGTCAGCGACTACGAAGTGCAGGGCGATATCGGCCGGGTCTCCGGCTACCTCGACAAGCTGGTGGACAAGCTCAAGGCCGAACGGCCACTGACCCGCAAGACCTTCGATCGCTACACCGCGATCATGACCCGTACCCCGGGCGTCACGGTGCAGGCCAGGGTACCGCCGCCCAATACCACCGACGGCGCGAGCAAGCTTTTCGTCCAGGCATCGCGCAAGCCTTTCACCACCACGATGAGCCTTAACGAAAGCAGCCGCGATGACATCCAGGTGCTGCTGGGCGCCAGCAGCAACTCGCAGACCGCCATGGCTGAACAGCTCAGCGTCAGCGCCCTGTTTCCTCCGGGTGAGGACAAGGAGCATTACTACCGGGTCGACTACTCACAGTACCTGGACAGCGAAGGCACGCAACTGGCGCTGTCGGCGTCGCGCTACCGCAGCGATCCCAGCGCGGTGGTGCGCCTGCAGGGCGGTATCGATCTCAAGCAGCACCGGGAAAACGATCGCTACTCCATCGGCCTCAGCCACCCGATCATCGCCGCGCCCAACGAGTGGTTCAGCCTGTCGGCGCGTTTCTATGCGGTGGATGACACCACGGACTATCGCGTCGTCGGCTTCCCGCTGAAAATCAACACCAGCACCGATATCCGCGCCCTGGCCTTCGAAGGCGACTGGCGCAAGGCGACGGACACCCAGTTGCGGATCATCAGCGCCGGTGTTTACCAGGGCTTCGATCGCTTTGGCGCCAACACCGATGCCGGTTACGACCTGGACTTCTTCCGCCTGCGCGTATCCGGCGTGCAGAGCGACCGCTTCTTCGGCAGTTGGCAGGGCGTGGCCTCCGCCGCGCTGTACTGGACCGACGACAACCTGCCCGACAGCGAGCGGGCGGTATTCGGTGGACAGAACTTCGGCCGTGGCTACCCGGTGGACCAGGCCTCCGGCGACAAGGGCTGGGGCGCGGCCTACGAGGTCAACTACAGCTTCCGCCGCGATGGCGCTTGGGTGAAGTTGCTGCAGCCCTACATCGTGTTCGATGCCGCGAAGACCTGGTTCAACGAGCAGCAGATCCAGGACTCGAAGATGTCCTCGGCAGCGCTGGGCCTGCGCTTTGGCGATGCGCAGTACTACAACATCTCCCTGGAGGTGGCCAAGCCGATGTCCGATATCGCCCTCGACAGTTTCAACCGGCGGCCGCGGTTTACCGTGAGTTTCAGTTATCAATTGTGAGGTTGATTGCGAGATCAGCGAGGCCTCCGCGGGAGTGGGTAAACCACTTCCACGGAGGCCGCTTTATTGCGTTGCCCGCCTGCCGTGCCGGGCATCCAGCGGAAACAGGTTGCCCAGGGTTTCCAGCAGGCGGATGTGGTAGATGGGCTTGCGGAACAGGTCGAGCACTTCGAGGTGCCGCAGTTCGCTGACGGCATCCAGGTTGGCGTGGCCAGTGGTGACGATCACCGGCAGGTGCTGGCGCGAGGTGTGCTCGCGCAGGCGCTTGATCAGGGAGATACCGGATTCCTCCGGCATGTTCAGGTCGGTAATGACCAGGGCGATATCCGGATGCCGGGTCAACTGCTGGAGGGCGATCTTCACCGATGTCGCCGTGTGGCAACGGAATCCTTCACCTTCCAGCAGCTCCGCCAGTTCCAGCAACGCGTCCTCTTCATCATCCACCAGCAGCAACTGTTCGCGTGGGTGGGAAGCTGGCATGGCGCTGTCCTGTCATGCAGTGGCATTGGTCCAGTGGGGCATCGGGTGATGCCCCGGCGGGGCGCTCGTGAAGATCACGTCAGCGCACCGAGGATGTTGTTGAAGATGGCGGTGATCGCCGCGGAAATGGTCGGTACGAAAGCCACCAGCGCTATCGCCACCATGGCCGCGACCAATGCGTACTCGATACCCGATGCGCCGTCCGTGCGCTGACCGAACTCCCGAATGGAAAGCATGATTTTCTTCAATGACATGATGTAACTCCTTGCGCCAGAACGCTGGTGAAACGGAGGGCTTTGCGTGATTCCCCTTCGCCATCAGAGCATCGTCAAGAGTTAACACCTGAGCAAATGTAAGAAAGCATTAACCCGAAAGTGATAACGGAAAGCCGCCGCCAATAAGCCGTTGTTTTAAAAACGTGACGCAGGTCACAGTGAAAATTTTCCGGTGGCGTAATGGCGTTTTGTCCTAGCTGGACTACCGTCAAATAGCGAAATAGTTACTTCCAAGTGTGTATTTCAGGCCTGTTTACAAGAAGTCACGGGCTGCGGCGATGAGGCAGGGAGGGGCCGAACATGAGCAGTCGCATAACCTTGATTCTTGCCGGACTGTTTCTCCTGGGTGCGATCATTGCCGGTTACTGGGGCCTGGTCCTGAGCAAGCAGCCCGAGCCATCCGCACCTGCGCCGCAACCGGCGGTCCAGCCGGTGACCCTGGCGGTCAATACGGCCCAGGACGAACTGCGCAAACCGGTGGTGGTGCTGCGCCGCGACGTCCCCGCCAACCAGCCGCTGAGCAACGATGATCTCGCCGTGGAGCGCCTGCTGGTGGCGCCGGCCGGCAGTTTCCAGACCCTCGAACAGGTCGCCGGGCGCACGCCCTGGCGCGATCTGCCGGCGGGCACCTGGCTGGAAGAAAGCAGCTTCGAGGCCGGTGGCCCGCTGGCACGGATGATCGAGCCCGGCGAGCGTGCCCTGACCCTGGGAGTGGACGAAGTCAGTGGTGCCGGTGGCCATCTGCGGCCCGGTGATTACGTCGATGTTCTGGTGTACCTGCGCGATGAACAGGACAACCCGCTGGCCAGCGCCCAGGTCATCGTCCCGGCCCTGCGCCTGCTCAGCGTCGGCCAGCAGATCGGCCTGGCGCGCGACGGTCTGCCCGCCGAGCCGGTCGAGTCCGATCCCAAGGTCCGCGAAGAAAAACGCCGCAATCTGCCACGCACCGTGGTGGTTGCTGTGCCCGAGGCGCTGGCCAGCCGCCTGACCCTCGCCGCCCAGGCCGGCAGCCTGCGCCTGGCGGTGCGCAGCGCCGAAGAGAAACTGCTGGCGCGCTTCTGGGCCGATCCGAAGACCAGCGTCAATGCCGTCGAGAATGCCAACCGCCAGCTCTACCGCTTCAACCAGCTGGCCATGACGTCACCGGCGCCGGTTGCGCATCAGGTCGTCGCTCCGGCGCCGAAGCGCGGCATCGAGATCATTCGCGGCGCGCAGTCGCCAGAGTCCCTTCACTGACCCAGCAAGGATGCCCCTTCGATGAACACTCGTTCCTTGCGGATTCGCTCCTGCACCCTGATGGCCTCCCTGCTGGCGCTGCTGCCGTTGTCCCAGGTGCAGGCCGCCGCCAAGGGCTGTGCCGCGCTGCCGCAGATTCCCGCGACCCTCGAGATCGACCAGGGCCTGCAACAGGAGGTGCGTCTGCCGGTGAGCATCAGCCGGGCGGCGGTGGGCGACCCCAAGATCGCCGACGTGCATGCGGTCGGCACCGACGCCGTGCTGCTCACCGCCATGGGCCAGGGCGCGACCAGCCTGAGCCTGTGGACCGCCTGTTCGAGCACGCCGCGCCAGACCATGGTCTTCGTTCGCGGACGGGCCACGACGGACATGGCCGCGATCCAGGTGCCCGGGTCGATGGAGGAAGAACTGCCGATGCAGATCCAGGCGGATATCCGCTTTGTCGAGGTCAGTCGGACCAAGCTCAAGGAGGCTGGGGCCAGGTTGTTCTACAACGGCTCCAACAACTCGCTGATTGGCTCGCCCGGGACGGTGCCGAATACTTCGGTAACGCCAGGACAGGTGCCGGTCACTCGCCAGCTTCCTAACGACCAGCCACTGACAACGCCGCAGATTCCCTTGGTGAACGAAGCGTTCAATATCGTCTGGGGGGGCGGTAGCAGCCGCGCCCTTGTTGCGATCAACGCCCTGGAGAACAGCGGCTTCGCCTACACCCTGGCGCGTCCGAGCCTGGTGGTCTTGAGCGGCATGACCGCCAGCTTTCTGGCCGGCGGCGAAATCCCGATCCCGGTGCCCAGCAGCGGCAGCGACAGTCTGTCGATCGAATACAAGGAGTTCGGCGTACGTCTTGCGCTGACGCCGACGATTGTCAGCCGTGATCGGATCAATCTGAAGGTTGCCCCGGAGGTCAGCGAGCTGGACTACAACAACGCCGTGCAGATATCCGGCGTTACGGTACCGGCGCTCAAGGTCCGTCGTACCGACACCAGCATCGCCCTCGCCGATGGCGAAAGCTTCGTCATCAGCGGCCTGATCAACAGCAGCAATCGCTCCGCCGTGGACAAGTTCCCCGGCCTTGGCGACATCCCCATTCTCGGTGCGTTTTTCCGCCAGTCCTCGGTGCAACGTGAGGAAACCGAGCTGCTGATGATCGTGACCCCGCACCTGGTCCGGCCACTGGCCGCCAATGCGAAATTGCCGGAACTGCCGGGCGAACGCCTGCGCACCTACGACCCGAGCTGGGGCCGGCTGTTCTTCCTGGAAAACGGCGACTTCGATCGCAAGAGTGGGTTATCCCGATGAGCGAGAGCCTGAGCCAGACCTTTCTGGCGATCACCCGCAACGAGGGCGATCTGCAATGGTTGCAGTCCGCGCTGACGCCGCTGGGCCAGGTGGTCGGTGCCGGCAGCGGCAGCCTCGACGAACTGCTGGCGCTGGTCGACGTGACCTTCGCCAACCTGCTGTTCGTCGGTCTTGACCGTGAGCATGTGGTCAACCAGTGCGCCCTGATCGAAGGGGTGCTGGAGGCCAAGCCGATGCTGGCCATCGTCGCCCTCGGCGACGGCATGGACAACCAGTTGGTGCTCAACGCCATGCGCGCCGGGGCGCGGGATTTCGTGCCCTACGGCTCACGCTCCAGCGAGGTGGCCGGGCTGGTTCGGCGCCTGGGCAAGCGCCTGCCGCCGGTCACCACCAACCCGCACCTGGGCGGCCTCACCGTGCTTTATGGCACCCAGTGCGGCTCCGATGGTGCGCTGCTCACCGTGCACATGGGCCAGGTGGTGCAGAAGAGCGGCCAGCAGACCCTGCTGCTCGACCTCGGCCTGCCCCGTGGCGACAGCCTGGCGCTGCTCGGCCTGGAAGCGTCATTCCACTTCGGCGATGCCTTGCGTCATCTGCGCCGTCTCGACAGCACCCTGATCGACAGCGCCTTCGTCCGTGAAAGCAACGGCCTGCGCCTGCTGGCCTACGCCCCCGGCGACGAGCCGCTGGAGCGCACCAGTGCCGCCGAGCTGTACATGCTGCTCAGCGCCCTGCGCCAGCACTTCCAGCACATCGTGGTGAACCTCACCGGGCAGGCCGACTGCGAGGCGCTGCGCACCTTTGTCAGCCACTGCGACAAACTGATCTGGTACACCGACCAGAACGTCATCGAGTGCCGGCGCAATCTGGAAGTGCTGAACACCTGGCGGGAAAAGGGCATGAACCTGGAGCACGCCAAGCTGCTGGTCGATCGCTACCTGCGCAGCGTGATCCCGGATGCCGAAGCCCTCGGCAAACGCTTTGCCCTGCCGGTGCTGACCGAACTGCCGGCCAGCGCGGAGGTGCGCCTGAATGCGCGCAACCAGGGCCTGAGCCTGTTCGAGCTGGCACCGCGGGACAACCTGACCCAGGCCCTCAAGACCCTTGGCGAGCGCCTGGCGCGGCGCTCGGAAAACATCAAGCCCAAGGCCGACAGCTGGATAAGCAGGCTCTGGGGACACAAGCATGAGCAGTGACGAACTGTTCGGTGGCCCCCGGCACAACCTCGGTTCCGATCCGCAGGCGCTCAAGCGCGCCTTGCACCGCTACATCATCGACGCCATCGAAGACACCGGACGCAACCTGCTGGAGGGTTCGCGCCCGGCGCTGGCGCAATTCGTCGTCGAGCAGGTCGGCGAATACATCGCCCGCCTGCACCTGGCGCTGTCGCGTTATGAAATGGAGCGTATGGCCGAGGAACTGGTGGACGAACTCACCGGCTTCGGTCCGCTGGAGGTGTTGCTGCGCGACAGCAGCGTGACCGAGATCCTGGTCAACGGCCCGTTCCGCGTGTTTGTCGAGCGCGCCGGCGTGCTGCACCAGACCGACCTGCGCTTTATCGATTCGCACCATGTCGAGCGGGTCATGCAGCGCATCCTCGCGCCGCTGGGACGGCGCCTGGACGAGTCGTCGCCGATGGTCGACGCGCGCATGCCCGACGGCAGCCGGGTCAACGCGATCATCCCGCCGGTGGCGCTGGACGGGCCCTGCCTGTCGATCCGCAAGTTCCGCAAGGACATGCTCAAGAGCGCCGACCTGCTGGCGACCCGGGCCATCGATCCGGCGATCCTGGAGTTCTTCGAAACCGCCGTGGGCAAGCGCTGCAACATCCTGGTCAGCGGCGGTACCGGCACCGGCAAGACCACCTTGCTCAACATCCTCAGCCAGTTGATCAGCCCCCACGAACGCCTGGTGACCATCGAGGACGTGGCTGAACTGCAACTGGATCACCCGCATGTGGTGCGCCTGGAAACCCGCCCGCCGAATGCCGAGGGGCATGGCGAGATCAAGGCCAGCGAGCTGATCCGCAATGCCCTGCGCATGCGTCCGGACCGCATCCTGCTCGGCGAGATCCGCGGTGTCGAAGTGATCGACGTACTGACCGCGATGAACACCGGCCACGACGGCTCGATGAGCACCGTGCACGCCAACACCGCCCAGGACGCCTTGCTGCGCCTGGAAACCCTGGTCGGCCTGACCGGGCGCCAGGTGGCGGAAAAGACCCTGCGGCAGATGATCTGCGCGGCCCTCGACGTGGTCATCCAGCTGGCCCGTCTGCCCGATGGCCGCCGCTGCATCAGCGAGGTGCTGGAAGTGGTCGGTCTGCGCGACGACACCTACGTCACCAACACCCTGTTCCGTTTCGACCGGCGCGGTGGCGGCGGCTTTGTGCGCGAAGCGATCAATCCGGCCGGAGACAAACTGCGTCGCGAGCACTCGGAGCCAGCGCCATGATCGCCGTGGTTCTCGGCCTGTTCGGCCTGGCCCTGTTGGCCGCCTCGGTGGGGCTGTTCTACAACGGCGTGCGCAAGTCCGCCGAGGAGCGCACCCTGCAGAGGCTTGGCCAGCAACCCGAGGCGGTGACCATCGAAGCACCGGTGCGCGGCTCGCTGGAGTTGCTGTTGCTGCGCGCCGGCTTCGACCACCGCGCCGACCGTTTCATGCTCTGGGGCGCGGCCTGGCTGTTGCTGATCGCCCTGGCCGGCAGCCAGATGGGCTGGCCGGGGGCGCTGATGATGACGGTGCTCGGCCCGCTGTTGTGGCGCTTGTACATGAGCTGGCGCTATCACCGTCGGTTGCGCCGGATGGTCGAGCAATTGCCGACGATGCTGGACCACGCGGTGCGCAGCCTCAAGGCCGGACGCACCTTGAGCGACGCGGTGCTGGGCGCCGTGGAGGTGTCCGCCGATCCACTGAAAAGCGCGATGCGGCGGGTGCAGCGCAACGTGCAGATGGGCGCCAGCCTCGATGAAGCGCTGCACGATCTTGCCGAGCTGTATGCCCAGGACGAGTTCCGCGTGTTCGCCCTGGGGCTGCGCATCAACCACCGCTATGGCGGCAATGCCAGCGAGCTGCTGGAAAACCTGATCAAGCTGATCCGCGAGCGCGATCAGGGCGCCCGCCAGTTGCGCGCAATGACCGGTGAAACGCGGATGACCGCGATGGTCCTGGCCCTGCTGCCGATCTGCATGGTCGGCTATTTCATGGCGGTCAACCCCGGTTACCTGTTGTCGATGTGGAACAACCACAGCGGGCAGATGATGTTGCTGGCGGCCTTCATCCTCCAGGTGCTGGGCTGCGTCGCGCTATGGCGCATGTTGCGGAGTATCTGAAATGGCCTTGTTGATCAGTGCCGTGCTGTTCTTCCTCACCTTCGTGCTGCTGGTCTCGGTGCTGGCCCGGCAGCACCGGCGCGAACGCCTGATCGCCATGCGCCTGCAAGGGCAGCCGACCCCGCAGGAGGAGGAGGACAGTTGGCTGCAGCGCCTGGGCAACAGTGCCCTGGCTCAGCGCTCGCTGAACCTGGATGGCGAGACCCGCATGCTGCTCGACCGCATCGGCTGGCGCCGCTCGCGGCAGCGCTCGTTGTTCGCCGCGCTGCAGGTGGGTGTACCGCTGCTGGGGCTGGGGATCGCGGTGGTTGTGCAGCAGCTGTTCTATCCCGACAGCCGCACGCCCTTGCTGATGCCGATATTCGGCCTGGGTATCGGCTATCTGCTGCCCAAGCGTGTCCTCGCCTGGTCGGCGGCGCGGCGCCAGCGCCAGATCGCCGAGGAAGTGTCCAGCTTCATTCCGCTGCTGCGCATCCTCTTCGACTCCGGGCTGGCGGTGGAGCAAAGCCTGCGCATCCTCAGTACCGAAGGCCGGCAGTTGCTGCCGGTGCTGAGCGAAGAGCTGCGCCTGATCCTGGTGCGGGTCGATTCCGGGTTGGCCCTGGCTCCGGAACTGGAGCAGACCGCGAAGCTGCTATCGGTGGACGAGTTCAACGATACCTGCGTGATTCTCCAGCAGTTGCTGACCCAGGGTGGCGGCGCGATGAAGTCGCTGCTGGCGCTCAAGCAACTGCTCGATGACCGGCGTCTGACCCGGTTGCAGGAAAGGATTTCGAAAATGTCCGGGAAGATGTCCATCGTCATGATGGTGTTCCTGTTCCCGGCGCTGTTGATCGTTCTGGCTGGTCCCGGGCTTACCGCCCTGGCCCGGGCCTTCAGTTCCTGAAAGGGGAGAGGTGCATGAAGCTTGCGGGATTGATCGTTGGAGCGCTGCTGTTGACCGGCTGCGCCGGTCAGAATGGAGCGCCCTGGCTGGCGCTGTCGGGGAGCCCGGGTACCTGTCCCAAGCCGGACTCCTCGCAGGATCTGGCCCTGAGCATGGCCGATGAAATGCTCGCCGACGGGCGTCCCCATGCCAGCCTCGCCCATCTGGAGGAAATGCCCGACAACCTGATCCAGGTGCGCGTGCGCAAGGCCAAGGTGCTGCGCCTGATTGGCAGCAGCGACGCCGAGCCCTTGTATCGCGGACTGCTCGGCACTTGCATGGCTGCCGAGGCAGAGCACGGCCTGGGCCAACTGGCGGCGGACCGTGGCGACAAGGTCCAGGCCCGGCAGCACCTGATGCGCGCCGCACGCCTGGCGCCGACCGACGAAAAGGTGCGCAACGACCTTGGGGTGATCTACCTGGAGCTGGGTGATCTGGAGAAGGCGCGCTTCGAATTTCTTACCGCCATCGAACTGAAGGACGACCGTCTCGCGGCGGTCAATCTGGTCACCCTGTTGCTGTACCAGGACAAGTGGCAGCAGGCTGCCGACCTGGTCAGCCGCCTGGGCCTGAGTGCCGCGCAGTTCAGCGAAGCCCAGGCCCGTGCCGAGCAACTCAAACCTGGCGGCACGCAGCCGCCCCGGAGTTCGTCATGAAGGCTCGAATCCTCACCGTGACCCTGCTTGCCAGCCTGCCCCTGATGGCCAGCGCGATGCCACCGGGGCCATCGTCCAAGGCCCAGCTCACCACCGAAACCTGGCTGCAACTCCAGCCCCGCGGCCTGCACGCCTCGGACAAGCCGCAGGAGGCCACGCCGCGGGAGTACGACAAGTCCATGGAGCGCTGGTTGAAGGTGTATGACTACAAGATTCCGGAGGTCTTCAAGTGGGAGAAGGTGAGTTCCGGGAGTTCAGGGGGCACCAAGTGATCCTGTGTCGAATTTGATGGCCTGATCGCTGGCAAGCCAGCTCCCACAGGGACCGCGCCGAGCACAGATACTGTGACCGGCCCAAAACCCTGTGGGAGTCGGCTTGCCGACGATGAGGCCAGCACTCACAACTTCAATCTGCCTGCCACCATGGAATCTCCCACAGTGCCGAACCTGTGGGAGCTGGCTTGCCAGCGATGGGGCCTTTGGCAGCCCTGCTGTACTCAGTGCTCGGTAACCCTCTGCCGCATCCCCGCGCCATTGGGCGACAGCGCCAGCGCCAGTTGGGTGCGGTTGTGCATGTGGGTCAGGCGCAGCACCTGGGAGACGTACAGCTTCACTGTGTTCTCGGTGATGCCCAGCTCGCAGGCGATCTGGTAGTTGGTCTTGCCCTGGCCGACCAGCCGGGCCACGTCGAGCTGGCGCGGCGATAGCGGGGCGAAGATGGTCGGGATGGCTTCGCCGTCGGCTGCGCTTTCCTCGCTGGCTTCCACCCGGGTCGGCGCCTGGGTGCGGGCCTTGTCGAGGTCCTGGTAGAGGTCGTCGATGGATTCCGCCAGGTACTTGAGCTTCTGGTTCAGGTGACCCAGTTGCTGATAGTCCTTCTGCCGCGCCAGCAGCACGTTCTCCTGGCGTTGCAGGCCTTCGAGCAGTTCGCCGAGGTCGACCGGCTTCTGGTAGTAGTCGGCGAAGCCTTCGCGCAGGGCCTTGATCACGTCCTGCTTGTCGGCGCGGCCGGTGAGCATGATGGCTTCGAAGATGCGCTCGGTGCCGGCGATGCTTTTCAGCGCCTTGACCAGCTCGATGCCGTCGTACTCGGGCATGTTCAGGTCACACACGATCAGGCCGATGCCCGGGTCGGCCTTGAAGCGCTCGATGGCATTGACGCTGGAATGGCAGGGTACGCAACGGTAACCGCTGCTTTCGAGAAACTCGCACAACTCTTCGACGATCAACGGCTGGTCATCGACGACGAGCACTTTCACTTGGCTGGTTGGCATTTGAATCGCGACTCCATGCTGAAGTGCCCTTCCTGTAATGCTGCCAAGGAGCGGTCCCGGGTCACGGTGGGGCACTATCTAGAAAGTAGTCGCTCCTTTCAATTATTTACAAGGAGTGACACCCGGATTAGAGGGCTCAGGCGACTAATGGATCCACAAAACCGAGAGCAAAAAGCCGCTGAACAGGAAGGGCGCGAACGGCTGTTTTTTTGACAGTTCTTCCTGCATCTCGCGAAGGCGCTTCTTAAGCTTTTGATTGAGCAAGGACCATATCCAGCGCCGCCCGATCAGCCAGGCCAGCACGGTGACCCCGGCACCGATGAAAGTACCGAGCAGATACCACTGGTCGGTTGCCAGGGCCAGGGCACCGAGCAATTTCACGTCGCCGGCGCCAAGCCGACCAAGGATATAACCCGGAAGGGTTAACAACATCACCAAGGCCAGGGCCAGGGCGGCATCGGCGGGTTCGGCGCCGATCCAGGTGTGTCCGGTGAAGAGCAGGTAGGCGAGGGCGAAGGCGGCTGCACCGAGAGTCAGGGTGTTGGCGATCTGCCGTTCACGGACATCCTGTTCAGCGCAGAGGGCAAGCCACAACAGCAGGACGAGACTTTGCATTGGCGAAACGCCATCCCTTGGTCGGATTGATTCTATATTTGTCTGGTAGGTGTCACTGTCAGGGTAGACGCGATCATGAAAGCAAGCCTTGCTGGACGGCAAAAAGGTGCGGTGGCCATTGAGTTCGCCCTTGTGTTCCTGATGTTCTTCGCGGTGTTCTACGGATTGCTCAGCTACAGCCTGCCGATGCTGATGGTGCAGTCGTTCAACCAGGCCAGCAGCGAGGCGGTACGCCGTTGCGTGGCCCTGGATCCGGCCAGCGCCAGTTACGGCACCGACGTCACCAACCTGGCCCGACAGACCCTGGAGCAGCAGTTGTCCTGGCTGCCCGGTCCGCTGAGCTTCCAGTTCGCTACGGACGCCACGGTGACCCTGAGTGGCACCAGGCTGCTCACGGTCAGCGTCCACTACAGCAAGAGCAAGCTGACCTCGACCCTGCCGGTGCTGGTCCTGCCGGTCATCGGCGAGATCCCGCGCTTGCCGACGACCCTGGGCACCCAGACGAGCCTGCAGCTTTGAACGGCGGCTCGGGGCTGTTCGAGCGCTGGCGGACCCGCGCCGGCGAAACCCGGGACTGGCCGGAGGCGTCGGCGCCGCCGGCGGTCGGCCTGCAACTGTGGCTGGACCCGCAAGGCCGCGTGCTGCGCCTGAGCGGCCCGCTGCGCACGGCGCTGGCGCTGCCCGCGCAGATGCCGGCCCATCTGCACGACTACGTGCAGCCGCAGAGCCTGCTGGCCCTGGAGGGCGAGCCGGCGGACTGGCAGGCTCATCCCCTGGACCTGGACTTCCGCGCCGCCGCCGGCCACAGCCTGCACACCCGCGGCTGGTTGCTGCCCCAGGCCGAGGGCTGGCTGTTGCAACTGTTCGATATCGGCGACCTGATCCAGCAACAGCGCCAGGGCGTCGAAGCCCGTCAGCAGCAACTGCTGGCGGGGGAGATCGCCGCCGCGCTGCGCGATTGCAGTCTGTCCCACCTGAACGACGAAGCCGAGGAGCAGTTGCAGCGCCTGGCCTGGTACTGGCGGGCGACCTGGGCGGCCATCCTGTTGCCGGGTGCCCACGGCTGGAAGTGCCTGGTCCATAGCGGCGACAGCCTGCCCATGAGCGAAGGGCGGCTGAACCTGGCGCTCAATGCCCTGCCTGCCGGGCATCTGTCCCACAGCAGCCGCCAGGCGGTTTTGCAGGCCCTGGAAATACCCTTCTACCTGATGCCCCACACCCAGCAGCATGAGGTCCGCGCCTGGCTGTTGTGCGAGGACAGTGGCGGGCCGCGCCTGGACGACGAGGCCCTGCTGCTGGCCGATGCCCTGCTCGAACCCTTGCTCGCGCGCCTGGCCGGCGATCGCCTGCAGGCCAGCCAGCAGCGCCTGGACAATGTCCAGGGTCTGTTAGGGGCCGGCTGGTGGGAGTGGACTCCGCAGGACTCCAGCCTGCACCTGGCGCCGGGCCTGGCAGCGAGCTTCGGCGTGCCGGCGCGGATCAGCCTGGCCGACTGGCTGGCCCAGGTGCACCCGGCCGACCGCGAGGCGACGTTGCTGGCCTTCACCGCCCTGCAACGCCAGGGCGACAGCCTGCAACTGTGCCTGCGCCTGTTGGGCGATACGCCGCGCTGGTATCGCCTGTGCGGCGAGATCGGCGGCCAGGGCGACGCCCGGCGCCTGCAGGGCTTCATGCTCGATATCAGCGATATCAAGCAGCAGGAACAGCAAGCCAGCGCTGCCCATGCGCGGCTCGATAACCTGATCGCCAGCTCGCCGGCGGTGATCTACATCCAGCGCTACGAAGACGGCGCGTTGCACGCCGAATTCTTCAGCGCCAGCCTGCAACCCTTGCTGGGCTGGCGCAGCACGCCGGGCGAGCGCTTGCAGCCGGCGCACTGGGTGCATCCGGACGACCAGCCGCTGTGGCTGGAGCGTACCCGCACGCTGCTGCGCGAGGGCCAGGTGCGCAGTCGCTATCGCCTGCGTGACCGCGACGGCGGCTGGCATTGGCTGCTCGACGAAGCCCGCCTGTTGCGCAACGACCTGGGCATGCCGGTGGAGGCGGTGGGCTTGTGGCTCGACGTCACCGAGGCGACCCAGACCGCCGAGCGCGTGCGCCAGAGCGAGGAGCGCTACCGCGTGCTGGTGGAGGACTCGCCGGCGATGATCTGTCGCTATCGACCCGACCTCGAACTGCTCTACGGCAACCAGCCGCTGGCCGATTACCTGGAATGTACGCCGGCGCAATTGCCGGGGATGAACCTGGGCGCGTGGATGTCGGCGGAGCAGCGTGAGCTGTTTGTGCAGCGCATTGCCGGGCTTACCCCGCAGGCACCGGTGAGCAGCGACGAAGTCTGCCTGCAACTGCCGGGACGCCAGCATGCCTGGTGGGTCTGGTCCGACCGCGGGCTGTTCGACGAGCAGGGGCGGCTGCTGGAAATCCAGGCGGTGGGCCGCGACAACACCGAGGTGCGCCGGGCCCAGCAACTGGTCCTGCAGAGCGCCAAGATGGCCACCCTGGGCGAAATGTCCACCGGCTTGGCCCATGAGATCAACCAGCCGCTCAATGTCATGCGCATGGCCGTGGTCAACGCGCTCAAGCGCATGGAAAACGGCGACCTGGACGTGGAGTACCTGCAGGAGAAACTCAAGCGCATCGATGCCCAGGTGGTGCGAGCCTCCAAGGTGGTCGATCACATGCGCGTGTTCGGCCGTCGCTCCGAGGTCGAGCGGGCGCTGTTCGAGCCCTGGCTGGCGGTGGAGGGCGCGCTGTCGCTGCTGGCCGACGGCATGGCGGCCAAGGGCATCGACATCCACCTCGGCGACCCGCTGGAAGGGTCGATCTACGGGCATCAGGACCAGTTGGAGCAGGTGCTGATCAACCTGATGGTCAATGCCCGCGATGTGCTGCTGGAGAAGAAGCCGGCGCAGCTATGGATCTCGCTGACTGGCGAGTGCGACGCGCAATGGCTGCGGTTGATCGTCGAAGACAGCGGCGGTGGGGTCGAGCCGCGTCTGCTGGAGCGCATCTTCGAGCCCTTCTTCACCACCAAGCCGGCCGGGGTCGGAACCGGGCTTGGGCTGTCGGTGAGCTATCGCATCGTCGAAAGCATGGGCGGCAGCCTGAGTGTCGACAACGCTGAGCACGGCGCGCGCTTCGTGATCGCCTTGCCGCTTCAGAGCACCAGATGAGCGCGGTTGTTGCTGCAATCGAGGTTGGCGCCGACATCGACCACCATCAGGTCGATGCCGAGCACCTTGAGCAGTGAGTTGATCAGCGGGTCGGTGATGCGCCCGAGCAGGGTGGTGATCTGCGGCAGGAGGATGGTCACCACGTTGTTCAGCAGGCTGGTGGCCGAGGTCACCACCTGGGCGAGCGGGGTGCTGCCCTGGGGTTGGTAGGTCAGCAACTGGATGCCGCTGAAGGTGCTGCCGAGGCTGCTGACGGCATTGCTGGCGCCGGGTGTGGTCAGGTAGACCGGTGGCTGGTCGAGGTTGGGCGGGGCGCTGGTGCCGCTGAAGACCAGCGGTGAGGCGCCGGGTGGCGAGCCGATCGCGGCCGTGGCGACCTTGATGCCCACACCCCCGCCGGCGTAGGGCACCCGGGTGCCGCAGCCCAGGGTGATCAGCGTCAGCTTGGTGCACACGTTGGTGCCGAAGTCGATCAGCGGAATGGGCTGCACGGCGGCGTTGCCCGAGGTGAAGAAATCACTGGCCGTGTTGAACTTGCCGAGGGAGACCCAGGCAGCGGCGGACTTTGTGCTGGCGGTCAGGCTCTTGTTCGGCGAGCAACTGTAGTTGGTCACCTGGCTGGTCGCCGAGGCGACTTCCAGGCCGATGTCGAGGTGCGGTGGCGAGTCGGGTACCAGCTGGATATCGCTGACCTTGCACGGTACCAGGATCAGGCAGCCGACCGATTGCAGGGTGCCGTTGAGGTTGAGGCTGAGCAGCGGGTTGATGATGTTGGTCAGCGGCGTGGCCAGGTTGAGCACGGCGTTGGTCAGCCCGGCGATGGAGCCGAGCACCGGCAGGTTGAGGGAGGCCAGCACGCGCACCTGCGCGGTGTGCACTTCGATCACGTCGGTGGCCGGGTTGCCGATGGCCGATAGCTGCTCCGGCTCGATTACCTTGACCTTGATCGTGCCGGTCACCAGGCCGAGCAGGTTCAGCGGGATCTGCGCGATCGCCGCGCTGTTTTTCGCCGCCAGCATCACCGCGGCCTGGACCAGGTCGATGGCGTTGAGCGTGGCATCGAGCCCGGCGGTGGAGGTACCGTTCTTCAGGTCGAGGATGTCGCCCAGCTGGATCAGCGTGCTGTTGTCGGCACCTGCCACCACCGTGCCCAGGTTGGTCACCACGCTTGCCGCCGCGCCGCTGCGCGAGAGCACCGTGGCGGCGGCGCGGATCAGGTCGGTGGCGCGCAGGTTCTTGCTCAGCAACTGGTCGTACTGGCCGGCGCCGACGTTGACGTCGATGGCCAGTTGGTCGAGGAAGTCGAGCAGGTCGATATTGGTGTTGGCGATGCCTTGCCAGCCCACTGCGTCCAGGGTGACCCGGCCGCCGAGGGGATCGATCAAGGCGTTGAGCAGGGCCGATTTGCTCGAATCCATGGTCGCCAGGGTCGAGCGCAGGCGCAGCATGGCCCGTGGCGGCAGTGGCGCGGCGGCCACGGCCTGGGCCTGCAGTGTGGTGGTGGCGGGGATCGCCTGGCCGGCCACCAGGCTGCGAATGCCGGCGGCGAAGCTGGTGGGCACATTGTTGGTTGCCACCACCTGGATGGCCTGGGCGATGGCCGGGTTGGCGCTGAAGCTGCGCCGGCTGGCGGCGCCGGTGGTCACGCTGCCGCAACTGGTGGCCAGGGTCCGGCCGTTGCCGACGCTGAAGCCGTTGCGGTTGGCGCTGACGATGGCGAGTGCCGCCGCCTGCGGGCCGATGCCGTTGCAGGTCGCGCTTTGTCCGGCGGCTTCCAGGGCGGCCATATCGACCACCCGCTGCAACTTGCGTTTTTCCATGTACAGCCGCCCGCCATCCACCGCAAGCAGGCCGAAGACCAGGGCCATGGCCAGGGTCAGCACCGCTACCAGACCAATGGCGCCGCGCTGGCGTTTCGCGAATCGGGGAGACACGAGCACTCCTTTGCCGGCACATGCCGTGCACGTCGCGTGCGTTCAAGGAGTGTAGTCAAGAACATGGCCAGTCGCCTGTACTGGCTTGTGGGAGCGGGTTCACCCGCGATTGCGATAGTGAATTCGCCATCGTTATCGCGGGTAAACCCGCTCCCACAGGGGCCCGGCACAATCCATCTAGCGTGGCGGGTAGTTGGCCAGCACCTGGGCGACGGTTTTCTGGATCGCCGTGTTGCGCTCTTCAGGCGTCGGCGGGTAGTGGTTCATTACCTGCTCGGCACTGCCGCGCCAGACCAGCTTGCCGTCGCGGCCATCGAACAGGTCGACCTGGATGGTCGCCACCTTGTATTCGACGGTGCGGGTCTCGGCGAAGGACGGGCCGCCCCAGTAGCCGCCGTAGTAGCCACCCCAGCCGCCACCATACTGGGTGGTGATCTGCTGGTGACGGTTTTCCACGATCAGGTAGGTCTGCACGTTGAGGTCGCCGCGGCTGCCGGCCTGGGCCGGGCGCAGGCCACGTTGGTCAAGTTGTCCGCTGACGGCCTGGCGGATGCGCTGTTCGGTGAGGTCGCTCTTGATCCGCGGGTCGTCCGGGCGGTACTGCAGCGCCGGCTCCTGCCAGGTCCAGCTGCGGTAGCCGGCGAAGTCGCGGCTGGCGTCGAAGTCCTGGGTGACGTTGTTGCTCTGGCAGGCTGCAAGCAGTGCCAGCAAGGACAGTAAGGCGAGACGTCGGAACATGATGATTCTCCAAGGGACTAGCTGGGAGGATAGCCGCTCATGGCTTTGTCGACGGCCTTGCGCAGGGCGTCGGCGCGATCGGCCAGGGAGCCCCGGCTGTCGGTCTCGGCACTGGCGCTCCAGACCGGCTGGCCGCTGCCGGCATCGAACAGATCGACGCGTACCACCAGCACTTCGACCTCGTAGGTACGGACCACCGGCACGCTGCCGTAGACCCCATAGCTGTTGCCGTAATAGCCGTGGCGGTAGCCCATGCCGCCGTAGCCGCCGTAGGGGTAATAGTCATCGTCGCGGTACTGGCGCAGGCGGCGCTCCAGGCGCATATCGGCGCTGACCAGCAGATCGCCGCGGGCCTCCCGCGCCGGGCGCAGGCCGCGCTGGTCGAGGGCATTGCTGACTGCCTCGGCCAGTTGCGCCGGATCGGCCGACGCGCTGCCGGCCGGCAACTGGCCGTTGCGCCAGCTCCAGTTGCGGTAGCGTCCGTAGTCGCGGGCTGGGGCCGGGTAGGCGCTGCGGTCGAAGGTGGTGGCTGCCTGCGGCGGTGCTGGTGGCAGGGGATTGGAGCTGGCGACATAGGGGTTGCTGCCCTGGCAGGCGGCCAGGGTCAGGCAGGCAGTGGCAAGAACGACACGGTACGGCATGCGGCTCTCCCTAACGGGGACGGCAGATCCAGTGCAGATAGCGGCCAAGGCCGGCGAAGGCCGGGTGGCGACGGTGGGCCAGTTCCATTTCCAGCAGGTCGAGGAGTTCGGCGCGGGCCTGGAACTCGGTGGGCATGTAGTCGTGGAAGACCCGCACGCCACTCTCGGCTTCTACCTGCCATAGACCTTCAAGTTGCGCCTTGAGTTCGCGTGGATCAAGGGGTTTCTGCGGGGTCAGGCTCTGCTTTTCGCCGGCCAGGGTATTGCGCCGCATCTTGCGGAAATGGCCCTTGAGCAGGTTGCGGTAGACCAGCGCATCGCGGTTGTAGAAGGCCAGGGACAGCAGGCCGTCGGCGCGGGTCAGTTGATGCAGCACCGGCAGGATCGACTCGGGTTCGGCCAGCCATTCCAGCACCGCGTGGCACAGCACCAGGTCGTAGGGCTCGGTCAGTTCGCCGAGCAGGTCCTGCCAGGGCGCCTGGATGAAGGTGGCGTGCTGGTTGGCAGCGGCGAAGCGTTCGCGGGCGCCGTCGAGCATCGGTGCCGCCGGTTCGGCCAGGGTCAGTTGGTGACCGCGTTCGGCCAGCCACAGGGCCATATGGCCGAGGCCGGCGCCGATATCGAGGATGCGCAGCGGGCGGTCCGGCAGGACTTCGGCGAGGTCGGCCTGAAGCACGGCCAGGCGGATCGCGCCCTTGGCGCCGCCGTAGATCTTCTCGGCGAAGCGGGTCGCCAGGGCATCGAAATGGCGGTCGTTCATTTGGCGAAGCGCCTCTCGCTATCGGCCAGCTTGGCCCGGACGACCTGTTCCATGTCCAGGCCGAGTTCGCTGCACAGCAGAAGCAGATACAGCACGATATCGCCCACTTCCTGGCCGGCGTGTGCCAACTGATCGGCGGGCAGCTGGCGCGACTGGTCTTCGCTCAGCCACTGGAAGATCTCCACCAGCTCGGCCATCTCCACGCTGGCGGCCATGGCCAGGTTCTTCGGGCTATGGAAACCGCGCCAATCGTTGTTGTCGCGGATGGTGTGCAGGCGTTGGGTGAGTTCTTGCAGATTCATTTCGGGTCTCCTGAGGCGGTATAGCTTCAGGGGGAAGTGGTGGGCTGGCAAGGGGACTGGTGGCGTCTGGTCGGGCCAATCGCTGGCAACGCCAGCTCCCACGGGGTTTTGTGTCGTGCTTCGGCTTTGTGGACAGCCTGGTACTCAGTGGGAGCCGGCGTTGCCGGCGATGAGGCCGCATGCTTTAACACATAACTTCTGGAGTACGAGGGCTCCGGTCCTTAACCTGTTCGGCCTCTTCTTAATGGCGGCTGTGTGCAGGAGACCCTCGGGTCTGCCGGGTTCTCTGCTCACCCGGTTTTCCACCCTTCACACCGCCGCCACCCATTTAGTGCTTCGGCCCTAAGCGCTCTGCGGCGGGCATGAAACAGCATGCTTAAACACAAAGTTTCTGGAACCTGAAAATCCTAGGACGTAACCTACGCGATCTGTCGGTCTTGGCTTCCTTGCTCATGGAAACCACTCCTTCTAGGCTTTCGCGGTCGCTGATGACTGGCGACCGGGTGTGGAAACCTGAGCTGGTGAAAAGATCTGCTATGGCAGCTGTGCGCGGGAGGCTTTCGGGCCTGCCGGGTTTACCTTTTCACTCGGTTTTCCACCCCGCGTACAGCCGCCACCCTTTTGTGTGGAAACAAACGGGTGTCGGCTTTGGTTGAAAAACTGAAAAGGAAAGCCAAATGAAGAAAATCGTCCCCGATCCACCCCTCGCACCAACCTGTTCCCGCTCTTTCGGTGACTGTCCCGGCAGCCATCCGCCCCTGTTCTCGGTCAATGCCGGGATCGATCCACACAGTGCCCTGGTGCATGCCTCGATGTTCCTGCGTTGTGCGTATGACTCGGCCCAGCAGTCGGTGGTGCCGGAGGCGGGTAGCAGCTTTCCGTGGTTGACCATGCATGCGGTGGAAGCCGCCAAGGGACTGGTCGATGCCTTGCTTGAGGGTATGGAGCAGCAGAGCTGGCAGCAGTCATAAGCTCTCGGTTGTGGCTGGCCGGTGACCCTGTGGGAGCGGGTTTACCCGCGATGGAGGCGGTGCATTCACTATCGTAATCGCGGGTAAACCCGCTCCCACAGGGTCACCAGCCAGCCGTTAGACCCGCTCAGGCTGGCTGCCAGATTCCGGTCATGTGTACCAGCCCAGCATGCCCACTCAAGCGAAACTGCCCATTCGCCGCCGCCTCACTGCCATCCAGGATCACCTCGCTGGGCAAGCGCACCGGCTTGTGAAAGTCCACCGCCACCTCATAGCCACTGCGTGGCAAGTGCCCGCGCAGGTGCGCCAGGGCCACGGCCTTGCTCCACATGCCATGGGCGATGGCCTGGGGGAAGCCGAACAGCTTGGCGCTGGCGGCACTGAGGTGGATCGGGTTGTAGTCGCCGCACACCCGGGCGTAACGCCGGCCGATATCGCTGTCGGCATACCAGCGGGTCAGCTCGCTCATCTCCAGGGGCTCGGCTGTCTCCACTTCCGGAGCCTCGCCTTCCACCTTCATCCCACGACACAGCATGCGGCTGGTTTCCGACCAGATCAGCCCGATGCTGTCCTCGGCATCGGTGCGCATATCAATGGTGGCGCCCTTTTCATGGGGCTGGAGGTTATCCACAGACACCGAGAAGCGCAGCCGCGAGACCCCACCCAGCGGCCGCAGCACGCGAATCCGGTTGCTCAGGTGGACCATGCCGAGCAACGGCGCGGGAAAGTCCTTGGCAGTGAGCAACTGCATCTGCAGGGCGAACGCCATCACATGGGGATAAGTCGGCGGCAGGCGCCCGTCGTTCACGAACAGGCAGAGCTTGCGATAGGCGGCGAGGTTGCCCTCGTCGACATTGATCCCACACCGCAGCCCGTAGCGGGGCAGGCTGTCGCCGCTGATCTTGCGTTTGCTCGCCGCCTTCAGGTACAGCCCGCCAAGGCCGGCGGTGGAGCCGAGGTCGTGCCAGGTCTGGGTCATGGTCAGGCCCCCATCACGGCCTGGCCGCAGACGCGCAGCACCTGGCCACTGACCGCGCCGCTGCCCGGCTGGGCCAGCCAGGCCACCGCTTCGGCGACGTCCTGGGGCAGGCCGCCCTGGCCCAGCGAGCTCATGCGCCGCCCGGCTTCGCGCAGGGTGAAGGGGATGGCCGCGGTCATGCGGGTTTCGATAAAGCCGGGGGCCACGGCATTGATGCTGATGCCGCGCTCGGCCAGCAGCGGCGCCCAGGCCTGGGCCAGGCCGATCAACCCGGCCTTGCTCGCGGCGTAGTTGGATTGGCCGCGGTTGCCGGCAATGCCGCTGATCGAGGCCATGACCACGATGCGCCCGTCATCGCGCAGGGCGCCGCCATCGATCAGGGCCTGGGTCAGCACGGCCGGGGCCTTGAGGTTGACCGCCATGACCGAGTCCCAGTATTCCGGGGTCATGTTGGCGAGGGTCTTGTCGCGGGTGATGCCGGCGTTGTGCACGACGATGTCGATGCCGTCCGGCAGGCCTTCGAGTAGCCGGGCCGGGGCATCGCTGGCGCAGATGTCGAGGTCCAGGGCGCGGCCGCCGAGGCGCTCGGCCAGGGCCTTGAGGTCATCGGCGGCCTGGGGCACGTCGAGCAGGACCACGTCGGCGCCATCCCGGGCCAGAGTCTCGGCGATGGACGCGCCGATACCACGTGCCGCGCCGGTAACCAGTGCCTTGCGCCCGGCCAAGGGGCGGGTCCAGTCCTGCACCTGGCTGGCGCAGGCTTCCAGGCGCAGGGCCTGGCCGCTGATAAAGGCGCTTTTCGGCGAGAGGAAGAAACGCAGCGCGCCCTCAAGCTGGTCCTCGGCATCCCGCGCCACGTAGAGCAGTTGCAGGGTGCCGCCGTTGCGCAGTTCCTTGGCCAGGGAGCGGGCGAAGCCTTCCAGGGCGCGCTGGGCGACCCGGGCCAGGACATCGTCGAGTTGCTCCGGCGGTCGTCCGAGAACCACCACATGGGCGCTGCGGTCCAGGCTGCGCAGCAATGGCTGGAAGAACTCGCGCAGTTGCTTGAGCTGGTCGATGTCGCTCAGGTGGCTGGCATCGAAGACCACCGCCTTGAGCTTGCTGCCCAGCCCGGCGACCCAGGTCGGCAGGCCGAGGGACTCGTCGGCGAAACTGAACAGCTCGCCGGTCAGGCGCTGGCCGAATTCCGCCACCTTCACTGCCAGCGGCCCGCCGCCGAGCAGCAGCGCCCCCTCCACGGGCCGCAGCCGGCCAGCTTCCCAGCGCTCCAGGCGGGCTGGTGCCGGCAGGCCGACAGCGCCTACCAGACGCCGGCCAAGGTCGGAGTTGGCGAAGTTGATATAGCGGTCGGTCATGGCACGTCTCCCTGAAATAAGCATCAGAGTGTGGACCATGATCGGCCGTTGGTCGTTCGAACCGGGAAAAAACTCCTACGCTCTATGCGTCTATTTCGGGAAAAAGGAATGTCTTGTATGCGAGCTTTGCGTCGGGTCGCGATCATCGGCGGCAATCGAATCCCTTTCGCCCGCTCCAATGGCGCCTATGCCACGGCCAGCAACCAGGTGATGCTGACCGCCGCCCTGGAAGGGCTGATCGAGCGCTTCGGCCTGCATGGCCAGCGCCTGGGCGAGGTGGTGGCGGGGGCGGTGCTCAAGCATTCCCGCGATCTCAATCTGACCCGTGAGTGCGTGCTCGGCTCGCGGTTGTCGCCGCAGACGCCGGCCTACGACATCCAGCTGGCCTGCGGCACCGGTCTGGAGGCGGCGCTGCTGGTGGCCAACAAGATCGCCCTCGGGCAGATCGACTGCGGTATCGCCGGCGGCGTCGATACCACCTCGGATGCGCCCATCGCGGTTAATGAGGGGCTGCGCCGGGTGCTGCTGGAGGCCAATCGCGGCAAGACCACCGGCGACAAGCTCAAGGCCCTGCTCAAGCTGCGCCCCTGGCACCTCAAGCCGGAGTTCCCGCGCAACGGCGAGCCGCGCACTGGCTTGTCCATGGGCCAGCATTGCGAGCTGATGGCGCAGCACTGGGGCATCGCCCGGGAAGATCAGGACGCCCTCGCTCTGCTCAGCCACCAGCACCTGGCGGCGGCCTTCAACGAGGGCTGGCAGGATGATTTGCTCACCCCGTTCCAGGGCCTGACCCGTGACAACAACCTGCGCCCCGACCTGACCCTGGAAAAGCTCGCGTCCCTCAAGCCGGTGTTCGAGCGCAATGGCAACGGCACCCTGACCCCCGGCAACTCCACGCCGCTGACCGATGGCGCGTCGGTGGTGCTGCTGGCCAGCGAGGAGTGGGCGAAGGAGCGCGGTCTGCCGGTGCTGGCCTATCTGCTGGATGGCGAGACCGCTGCGGTGGATTTCGTCAAAGGCCACGAAGGCCTGCTGATGGCGCCGGTCTATGCCGTACCGCGCCTGCTCGCACGCCATGGCCTGAGCCTGCAGGACTTCGACTACTACGAAATCCACGAAGCCTTCGCCGCGCAGGTGCTGTGCACCTTGAAGGCCTGGGAAGACCCCGAGTACTGTCGCGAGCGCCTCGGTCTGGAGCAGCCGCTGGGCAGCATCGACCGTTCGAAGCTGAACGTGAAGGGCAGCTCGCTGGCCGCCGGTCATCCCTTCGCCGCGACCGGCGGGCGGGTTCTGGCCAATATGGCCAAGCTGCTCGACCGGGCGGGTCAAGGGCGCGGCCTGATTTCGATCTGCGCCGCAGGTGGACAGGGGGTGACGGCGATCATCGAGCGTTGACTGGCCCAGATCATGCGACTGGCCCTGAACCCTGTGGGAGCCGGCATTGCCGGCGATGAGGCGCACAGCATCGACATCGATCTTGCTGGTTGGGTTGTTCTTTCAGGCCCTATCGCTGGCAATGCCAGCTCCCACAGGGTGCGCGTCAAGCTTGAGAGAATTGTGTAGATACCCATGCTTGCATGGGTGGAGTCTCGAATCATCTTGTAATAATTGCTGGCGGCGTTAACCTGCAAGGCAGTTTCCGTCTTGCGACATAAGGCCAAGCGATGCCGATCAACGGACAAAACACCTCACCCCGTCGGATTCCCGATATCACCGTGCTGCCGAGGCCGCTGTATGCGCGCGCGGAAAGCCTGGGCGCCGGCTCGTGGACGACCCGGCACCGGCATGACTGGGTGCAGTTTTCCTACGCTATCAGCGGGGTGCTTGGCGTATCCACCGCCGAGGGCAGCTACTTTGCGCCGCCGCAGTGGGGCGTGTGGGTGCCGGCCGGGGTCGAGCATGAGGTGACCGCCTCGACCCGCGCCGAGATGCGCAGCCTCTATATTCGCCGCAGCGATTCGGCCTGGGCGCCAGCACATTGTCGGGTGCTGGAGGTGACGCCGCTGGCCCGCGAGTTGATCAAGCAGTTTTGCCAGTATCCGGTGGAGTACCCGGAGGGCGAGAGCGACGAGGCGCATCTGGTCCGGGTTTTGCTCGATCAATTGCGTACCTTGCCGGAAGTGGAATTCTCCCTGCCCTTGCCGCAACACCCGGGCCTGCGCCAGGTGTGCGACAGGCTGCTGGAAAACCCCGATCACAACCTCGGCCTGGAGCACTGGGCACAGCAACTGGGCCGTTCGGAAAAGACCCTGATGCGCCTGTTCCAGCGCGAGACCGGCCTGAATTTCCGCGCGTGGCGCCAGCGCATGCGCCTGTTGTCCTCGCTGGAGGCCCTGGAGCAGGGCCAGAGCGTCACACAGGCGGCGCTGGGATGCGGTTACGATTCCACTTCGGCGTACATTGCCGCCTTCAAGGGGCTGTTTGGTGCCACTCCCGGGGAACTGTTCCGGGACTGAGCTGACGTAAATTGAAACTATCCCGCCTTTGATCCGAGACCATCTCCGGCAGGGCGCTTGAGCTATCGTGTGCGCCTCGCCTGAACGAGGCACCTCCATTTCAGTGGCACAAAGGAGCAAGAACAAAAGCCGATGAAGACTCCCAAACGGATAGAACCGCTGATCGAAGACGGTATGGTCGATGAAGTGCTGCGCCCGCTGATGAGCGGCAAGGAAGCAGCGGTCTACGTGGTGCGTTGCGGTCGCCAGCTGCGCTGCGCCAAGGTCTACAAGGAAGCCGACAAACGCAGCTTCCGCCAGGCCGCCGAGTACCAGGAAGGGCGCAAGGTGCGCAACAGCCGCCAGGCGCGGGCCATGGCCAAGGGCTCGAAGTACGGGCGCAAGGAAGCCGAGGAAGCGTGGCAGAACGCCGAAGTGGCGGCGCTGTTCCGTCTCGCCAGCGCCGGGGTACGGGTGCCCAAGCCCTACGATTTTCTCGATGGCGTGCTGTTGATGGAGCTGGTCACCGACGAAGACGGCCAGGCTGCGCCACGGCTTAACGATGTCCATCTGGAGGCCGACCAGGCCCGCGAGTACCACGCCTTCATCATTCGCCAGATCGTGCTGATGCTTTGCGCCGGCCTGGTCCATGGCGACCTTTCCGAATTCAACGTGCTGCTCGGGCCGGAGGGCCCGGTGATCATCGACCTGCCCCAGGCGGTGGACGCGGCGGCCAACAACCATGCCTTCAAGATGCTCGAACGGGATGTGGCGAACATGGCCCACTACTTCGGCCGCTTCGCTCCCGAGCTCAAGCAGACCCGCTATGCCAAGGAGATGTGGGCGTTGTACGAGGAGGGCAAGCTGCTGCCGGACAGCGTGCTGAGCGGGGACTGGCAGGATGACGAGCACACCGCCGATGTGGGCGGGGTGATGCGCGAGATCGAGGCGGCGAAGTTCGAGGATGCCCGGCGCCGGGCTGGCCGCGAAGAGGCCGAGCGCGGGCCGGTGAAGGGCGAGGAACCGCCGCCGCCGTGGGCGCAGTGAAGCCCTCATCGCTGGCAAGCCAGCTCCCACAGGGGCGGCACAGACCTTGAGACTTGTGCAGTACCTGTGGGAGCCGGCTTGCCGGCGATGAGGCATTTGGAGGCAGCATCAATCTGTTGTTCAGTGACAGCAGCCGGCCGCCAGGTCCTTGAGGATCGGGCAGTCGGGGCGGTCGTCGCCGTGGCAGTGGGCGACCAGTTCGCTGAGGGTGTCGCGCAGGCTGACCAACTCCTCGATGCGCCGGTTCAGGTCGGCGATGTGCTCATTGGCCAGCGCCTTGACGTCGGCGCTGGCGCGCTGGCGGTCCTGCCACAGGGTCAGCAGCTTCGCCACTTCTTCCAGCGAGAATCCCAGGTCCCGCGAGCGCTTGATGAAGGTCAGGCTGTGCAGGTCGTCCTGGCCGTAGAGGCGATAGCCGCTGTCGCTGCGCGAGGCGGGTTTGAGCAGGCCGATGGACTCGTAGTAACGGATCATCTTCGCGCTCAGGCCAGTGCGCCTGGCTGCCTGACCGATGTTCATGCCTTGTGTTCCTCCGTAGGGGTTTCCGGTTTCCAGGTTTTCAACAACAGCGCGTTGCTCACCACGCTGACGCTGGACAGGGCCATGGCCGCGCCGGCGAGGACCGGGTTGAGCAGGCCGAAGGCAGCCAGGGGAATGCCGATCAGGTTGTAGATGAAGGCCCAGAACAGGTTCTGGCGGATTTTCGCGTAGGTCTTGCGGCTGATCTCCAGGGCCGCCGGGACCAGGCGCGGATCGCCGCGCATCAGGGTGATGCCGGCAGCCTGCATGGCCACGTCGGTGCCGCCGCCCATGGCGATGCCGATATCGGCAGCGGCCAGGGCCGGGGCGTCGTTGATGCCGTCGCCGACCATCGCCACCACGCCGGATTTTTTCAGCGACGCCACTTCCGCCGCCTTGTCCGCCGGCAGCACCTCGGCGTGCACATCCTCGATACCCAGGGCCGTGGCCACCACGGCGGCGCTGCCGCGGTTGTCGCCGGTCAGCAGATGGCTGCTGATGTTTTCCGCGGCCAGTTGCTTGACCGCCTGTTCGGCACCGGGCTTGAGGCTGTCGCCGAAGGCGAACAGACCCAGCACGCGGGCCTGCGGGCTGCGCTCGATCAGCCAGGACAGGGTGCGGCCCTCGGCCTCCCAGGCCTGGGCATCGCTGGCCAGGTCGTCGGGTTGCAGGCCGCTTTCGTCGAGCAGGCGGCGATTGCCCAGGGCCAGGTCGCGGCCGTCGAGGTGGCCGGCGATGCCGCGTCCGGTCAGGGATTGGCTGTCCTGGATATCCGCTACGTTCAGGCCACGTTCCGCGCAGGCATCGAGCACGGCCTTGGCCAGCGGGTGTTCGCTGCCGCGCTGCAGGGCGCCGGCCAGTTGCAGCAATTGCGCGTCGTCGCCGTCCACGGCGTGCTGGTGGACGATGCGCGGGCTGCCGGAGGTCAGGGTGCCGGTCTTGTCGAACACCACGCGGTTGACCGCATGGGCCCGCTCCAGGGCTTCGGCGTCCTTGATCAGGATGCCGTGGCGCGCGGCCACGCCGGTGCCGGCCATGATTGCGGTGGGGGTGGCCAGGCCGAGGGCGCACGGGCAGGCGATCACCAGCACGGCCACGGCATTGATCAGGGCCACTTCCAGCGAGGCGCCGGCCAGCCACCAGCCGGTCAGGGTCAGCAGGGCCAGGACCAGCACGGTGGGGACAAACACCTGGCTGACCCGGTCCACCAGCTTCTGGATCGGTGCCTTGGCCGCCTGGGCGTCTTCCACCAGGCGGATGATCCGTGCCAGCACGGTTTCCGTGCCCAGCGCCAGGGTCCGCACCAGCAGGCGGCCTTCGCCGTTGATGGCGCCGCCGGTGACGCGGTCGCCGGGCTGTTTCGGCACGGGCAGGCTTTCGCCGCTGATCAAGGCTTCGTCGGCATGGCTTTGGCCTTCGACCACTTCGCCATCCACCGGAAAGCGCTCGCCTGGCTTGACCAGCACCAGGTCGTTGAGGCGCAGGGCGCTGATCGGCACATCGCGCTCGACCCCGTCCACCACCTGCAACGCCCGCTCCGGACGCAAGGCTTCGAGGGCGCGGATGGCACTGGCGGTCTGGCGCTTGGCGCGGCTTTCCAGGTACTTGCCGAGCAGGACCAGGGCGATCACCACCGCCGAGGCTTCGAAATACAGGTGCGGCGCCATGCCCGCATGGGCCTGGGACCATTCATAGAGGCTCAGGCCATAGCCGGCGCTGGTGCCGAGGGCGACCAGCAGGTCCATGTTGCCGGCACCGGCGCGCACGGCCTTGAAGGCGGCGACATAGAAGCGCGCGCCGAGAATGAACTGCACAGGCGTAGCCAGGGCGAACTGCGCCCAGGCCGGCAACATCCACGAGACACCGAAGGGTTGCAGGAGCATCGGCAGCACCAGCGGCAGGGCCAGCAGCAGCGCCAGGGCCACGGCCCAACGCTCGTTGCGCAGTCGGCGTTCGCCGTCGTCGCGGGTCTGGGCGCTGTCTTGAGGCAGGCTGGCGCTGTAGCCGGCACGCTCGACGGCGGCGATCAGCGTGGTGCTGTCGAGGTGGTCGAGCAGTTCGATATGGGCGCGTTCGCTGGCGAGGTTGACGCTGACCGATTGCACGCCGGGAACCTTTTTCAAGGCCCGCTCGACGCGGCCGGCGCAGGAGGCGCAGGTCATGCCGCCGATATTTAGTTCGATGGACTGGGTGGGCACGCTGTAGCCAGCCTGATTGACCGCTTCGACCAGGGCTGGCAAGCGGTCGGCCGGCGCCTGGACGCGGGCCTGCTCGGTGGCGAGATTGACATTGACCTGCTCGGCGCCGGCGACTTTGCGCAGCGCCCGTTCGACCCGACCGGCGCAACTGGCGCAGGTCATGCCGGCGATCGGCAGGTCGAAGGTGATTGACTCGGGCATGGGGCTCTCCTCCGTGGACTGGCCTCCAGCATCAACCTTGCCACGCTGGCAAGGTCAATAGCCCAGGTCGGCCTGCTTCAGGTAGAGGCCAGTGTGGCTCATGGCGATACGGTATTTATTGATCTGCCCGGCCTTCAGGTTGAGACGCTGGGAGCGCTGGTTCTCGATGCCGTTGAGGCAGCCTGGGGCTTGCCCCGGCAGCAGGCGCAAGCGCACGTCGACGTCACCGGCTGGCAGGTTGAAGGAGGTGGATTGTTCCTGGAACAGGCGGCCGGAGAGCTGGTCGTTGAGGTAGATTCCGATCTCGCAGTTGGTCGCCACTTCGAGGCGTTCGCGGGAAATGATCACCACGCTGTAATCCGACGGGCCTGCGGCGCTGGCCAGGGGGATCTGGCTGAACATACCGAGCAGACCGAGAAGGCCGAGTGCTGCCTTGCCCATGGCTGAAACTCCTGCTGATAAATCGACAAGCACGCAGCTTGGCCGACCCGGGCAAGGATTTCCAGCCCGGCAGCATCACGGCAAACTTGACCTTGCCCCGGTGGCAAGCTTGAGACTGCGGACAAATCCAACCAGGAGTCAGCAACGATGCAAGTATTCAACGTGGAAGGGATGACCTGCGGCCACTGCGTCAAGGCGGTGACCAACGCGGTGCAGCGCGAGGATGCGGCGGCGGAGGTCAAGGTGGATCTGGCGCAGAAGCAGGTGTCGGTGAAGAGTGAACTGCCGACCGAGCAGATTCTCGGGTTGATCCGGGATGAGGGTTACGAAGCGCGGGTGATCTGAGTCGATCCGGTGCCTTGTGGGAGCGGGTTCACCCGCGATTGCCATGGTGGGTCCAGCATCGCAATCGCGGGTGAACCCGCTCCCACAGGATCCGCAAACAGCCTCGTGATTTTTCACATATTTCCAGCAGGTCCCCGGTAGACTAGCCAACTTGCTTAGCTAGCTACGGATTCCCATGAACCTGCGAACCATCCTGATCCTCGGCGCCCTGAGTGCGTTCGGGCCGTTGGCGATCGACTTCTATCTGCCCGGCTTCCCGGCCATGGCACTGGCCTTCGGCACCGACGAGAAACATATCCAGAGCACCCTGGCCGCCTATTTCCTCGGCCTGTCCATCGGCCAGCTGGCCTATGGGCCGATCGCCGACCGCTTCGGCCGGCGCATCCCGCTGCTGGGTGGCGTGGTGCTGTTTACCCTGGCGTCCCTGGCCTGCGCCTACGCGCCAAGCCTCGATGCGCTGATCGCCGCGCGCTTCGTCCAGGCCCTCGGTGGTTGCGCCGGGATGGTGTTGTCCCGGGCCATCGTCAGCGATAAATGCGATGCGGTGGGCTCGGCCAAGGTCTTCTCGCAGTTGATGCTGGTGATGGGCCTGGCGCCGATCCTCGCGCCGATGCTCGGCGGGGTGCTGGTCAATCTGTACGGCTGGCAGTCGATCTTCATCGCCCTGACCTTGTTCAGTGCGCTGTGCACCCTGGCCGTCGCCCTGGGCCTGCCCGAGAGCCTGCCGGCCAATCAGCCACGGCCACCGTTGTCCGGTGCGCTGGGCCAGTACTGGCGCCTGCTCAAGGATCCGCGTTATCTCGGCCACGCCGTTACCGGCGGCATCGCCATGGCCGGGATGTTCGCCTATATCGCCGGTTCGCCTTTCGTTTTCATCAAGCTCTACGGCGTACCGGCCGAGCACTATGGCTGGCTGTTCGGTGCCAATGCTGCGGGGTTCATCCTGGTGGCGCAGATCAATGCGCGGCTGCTGGCCAAGCGTGGCCCGGCGTTCCTGCTGGCGCGGATGGTCTGGTTGTACCTGGCGGCGGGCGTGGTGCTACTGGGTGTCAGCGCGCTGCACACCGAGGCGCTGTGGCCGTTGCTGATCCCGCTGTTCGTCTGTATCGCCAGCCTCGGCTGCATCATCCCCAACGCCTCGGCCTGCGCCATGAACGGGCAGGGTGCGCGGGCGGGGAGTGCGTCGGCGTTGCTGGGTTGCCTGCAGTTCAGTGTCGCAGCAGGCGCGGCGGCACTGGTGGGCGTGTTGCATGATGGCAGTGCGATGCCCATGGCCATGGTCATCACCCTGTGCGGGGTGGCGGCGGTGACAGCGGCAACCCTGACCCGCCGCCTGCAGCTCAGCCGGCATGCCTGAACAACGGGTGGGGCGCGTTGATCCGGGCCTGAAGGGTATTGATGAAGGCCTTGGCCTCGGCCTCGCTGCGAAAACTCACTACATGCTGGTCAAGCCGGACCTCCCAGGGGCGGTCCGGTTTTTTGCCTGTCGCATCGAGCACTACTTTCATCGCGGCATACCTCCGGTTGGCAAAGGTCGCCCGATTGTAGGCGCGACTTTCCCGCGCGCGGCATGACCTGAGGCAAGTCGCGGACTGGCGGTCATGCCGCACGTCGGGTTGTCAGAAGCCTTCGAGGACGATCTTGCCCTTGGCCGCGCCACTCTCCAGCAACTGATGGGCGCGGCGCAGGTTTTCGGCGTTGATGGTGCCGAAATGCTCACCCAGGGTGGTCTTCAGCGTGCCCGCGTCGATCAGCTCGGCAACCCGGTTGAGCAGTTTGTGCTGCTCCAGCATGTCCGGGGTTTCGAACAGCGAACGGGTGTACATGAACTCCCAGTGCAGCGACAGGCTCTTGCGCTTGAGCTTGACCACGTCGAGCTGCTTGGGATCGTCGATCAGCGCCAGTTTGCCTTGCGGCGCCAGGGCCTCGACCAGTTGATCGAGGTGCTGGTCGGTCTGGGTCAGGCTGGCGACATGGGTGACGTGCTCCACGCCTTCGGCACGCAGGGCCTCGGCCAGCGGCTGGCGATGGTCGACCACCAGGTCGGCACCCAGCGCGCGGGCCCAGGCCTGGGTTTCAGGGCGCGACGCCGTACCGATCACGCGCAGGCCGGTGAGCTGGCGAGCCAGCTGGGTGAGGATCGAACCGACGCCACCGGCGGCACCGACGATCAGCAGGCTCTGGCCCAGGTCGGCCTTGCCCTCGGCGATCTGCAGGCGCTCGAACAGCAGTTCCCAGGCGGTGATCGCGGTCAGCGGCAGGGCGGCGGCTTCGGCGAAGCCCAGGGACTTCGGCATATGGCCGACGATGCGCTCGTCCACCACATGCAGTTCGCTGTTGCCGCCGGCACGGGCGATGGAACCGGCGTAGTAGACCTTGTCCCCTGGCTGGAACAGGCTGACTTCGCTACCGACTGCCTTGACCACGCCGGCCACGTCCCAGCCCAGTACCTTGGCTGCGCCCGGTTCCGGCTGGACGTTGCGGCGGACCTTGGTATCCACCGGGTTGACCGAGATTGCCCGGACTTCCACCAGCAGGTCTCGCGGGCCCGGTTCGGGGGTTGGCAGTTCGATATCTTGCAGGGCGGCGGCGTCTTCGATCGGCAGCGACTGATAATAGGCAATGGCTTTCATCGGCGGATTCCTCGTGAAGTGGATGGCGGCCATGATTGATCCTTTCGTTTCCGGTTAAAAGCCGCTAAAACCGCAGAAACTTTCAAAATAATTTTGAAGATGGAGGCTGCCGTCGTGCTGCGCTTCGATGATCTGCAATTGTTTGTCCGCGCCGCCGAGAATGGCAGCTTGTCGGCGGCGGCCCGCCTGCTGGACCTGTCGCCGGCGGTGGCCAGTGCGGCACTCAAGCGCCTGGAGGCACAGTTGGGGGGCCGCTTGCTGGCCCGCTCCACCCGCAGCCTGCGCCTGACCGCCGAGGGCGAGGGCTTTCTGGCCCATGCCCGGGCGGCACTGGCGAGCCTGGATGAAGGGCGGCGCTTGCTGGCCAGGGAACAGGACGAGGTCGCCGGGGTGTTGCAACTGTCGGCGCCGTCCGACTTCGGTCGCAATGTGCTGCTGCCCTGGCTGGACGAATTGCAGCAGGCCCATCCGCGGCTCAACGTGCGCCTGCTGCTGGGCGACCGCAACGCCGATCTGTTTCGCCAGCCGGTGGATATCGCCCTGCGCTACGGCACGCCCGAGGATTCCAGCCTGGTGGCGGTGCCGTTGTGTCCGGACAACCGCCGGGTGGTCTGCGCTTCGCCGGACTACCTGGCCCGCCACGGCGAGCCGCGCAGCGTCGCGCAACTGAGCGAGCACAATTGCCTGCTGTACCAGCTTGGCAGCGGTGTGCATGACCACTGGCGCTTTCAGGCGAACGGGCAGGAGCTGGGGGTGCTGGTCAGTGGCGACCGGTTCTGCGATGACGCCGATGTGGTGCGGCGCTGGGCCCTGGCCGGGGCCGGCATCGCCTACAAGTCATGGCTGGACGTGGCCGCCGATGTGCGTGCCGGGCGCCTGCGGGTACTGCTGGGGCAATACCGTGGCGAGTCCACGCCCCTGAACCTTTTGTGTACCCATCGCGCCCAGTTGGGCAAGCCGGTACAGCTCTTGAGTGCATTGCTCAAGGAGCGTTGTCGTACATTGCTTGATGATCTTTAAACGCAGTGCGTTTGATTATTGGCAGCGTCTTACATCCTCTGCGCATTTATTTGAAAGGCATCATTACTTTCAATGTAGGTGCATTGCTTTGGCGAGCCAGGCCGGGGGTGTTTTGCACTATCGGCGCACCCGTTAATCCATGGGCGTTTGCGGGCATATCAAGGGGCTGGTGCGGGGCATGAAGCCCGCCCCGGCAGGTTTCATGGGTCGGTAAACCTTCGCCGATCTGTCGTAAAACAGCGACGATTATCGGAAGTAAGCATGCTTATACTGAGCCGGGCAATTGCCGCCATCAAGATAATGTTTCCTCGGCTGAAATAGCGCTGGATGTGCTGTTCGGCACCAACTCTTTACTAAAGAAAACCGGGAGTAACTTCCCGGTGCAGGCCACCGTTCAACTTCGGTCTGCCCGGGAATGGGGGGAAACGCTATCTCGCCAATGACAATCACGCAGGGAGTGGAGACATGCAACCGATAGCCAGTATCAGCCAGGTCGCCAGTTTGATGGCTGACCCGAAACGCAGTGCCATGCTCTGGGCGCTGATCGATGGAATGGCGCGTCCATCGGAGGAATTGGCCATGTTGGCCGGCCTGACGCCCTCGTCGGCCTGTGCGCACCTGGCCCGGCTGTCGGCCAGCGGGCTGCTCAAGCGCGAAGCCCGTGGACGCAAGCGCTATTTCCGCCTGGCCGCCCCTGAAATCGGCACTGCGGTCGAGGCCCTGGCCAGCGTGGCGATACGCGATGTCGAGCCGCTGCTGGCCAGGCGGGAGCCCACGATCGGCGTGCCATTGGCGATGCGCAAGGCGCGTTTGTGTCGCGATCATCTGGGCGGCGAGGTGGCGGCAGACCTGCTTCAACGCCTGCTGGATGCCCAGTGGCTGCAGCAGACCGAGCAGCAACTGGATATCACCCTCACGGGAAGGGAGGCGTTCGCCAGCCTCGGCATTTTCATCGATGCCCTGGCGTTGCGCGATGGCCGGGTGTGCAGCCTGTGCAGTTGTTGCAGCGAAGTGGATGAACGCCGTCCGCACCTTGGCGGCGCATTGGGCAGCAGCGTGCTCAAGCTGTTCGTGCAGTCCGGCTGGGTGCGGATCACCGACGAGTCGCGGGCGGCGCAGGTAACCGCGGTGGGCTTGCGCGGCATCCAGCAGATCGCGCGGATGCCGCCCCCGATGCTGATCGGGTGACGGCGGGAGCCGCTCGCCACAGTGGGCGAGCGGGTGTCAGGCCTTGACCAGACGGGCGTCGAGGCTGTTCTGCGCCAGGCGACGGGCCTGGTCCTGGGTCATGCCCAGGTGAGTGTGCAGGGCGTGGAAGTTTTCGGTGACATAGCCGCCGAAGTAGGCCGGGTCGTCCGAGTTCACCGTGACCTTCACCCCACGCTCGAGCATGTCGAGGATGTTGTGCTGGCTCATGTGGTCGAACACGCACAGCTTGGTGTTGGACAGCGGGCACACGGTCAGCGGGATCTGCTCGTCGATGATGCGCTGCATCAGGCGCTCGTCCTCGATGGCGCGCACGCCGTGGTCGATGCGCTGGATCTTCAGCAGGTCGAGGGCTTCCCAGATGTACTCGGGCGGGCCTTCCTCGCCGGCGTGGGCGACGGTCAGGAAGCCTTCGCTGCGAGCGCGGTCGAAGACGCGCTGGAACTTGCTGGGCGGGTGGCCCATTTCCGAGCTGTCGAGGCCGACGGCGACGAAAGCATCGCGGAAGGGCAGGGCCTGGTCGAGGGTCTTGTGCGCCTCTTCCTCGCTGAGGTGGCGCAGGAAGCTGAGGATCAGCCCGCTGCCGATACCCAGTTGCTCGCGACCGTCCTTCAGTGCGCGGGTGATGCCGTCGAGCACCACTTCGAAGGGAATGCCGCGATCGGTGTGGGTCTGCGGGTCGAAGAAGGGCTCGGTATGAATGACGTTCTGCGCCTTGCAGCGTTGCAGGTAGGCCCAGGTCAGGTCGTAGAAGTCCTGCTCGGTACGCAGTACGTCGGCGCCCTGGTAATACAGGTCGAGGAATTCTTGCAGGTTATTGAAGGCGTAGGCCGCGCGCAGGGTTTCGACATCGTTCCACGGCAGCGCGATCTTGTTGCGCTCGGCCAGGGCGAACAGCAGCTCGGGCTCCAGCGAACCTTCCAGATGGAGGTGCAGTTCTGCCTTGGGCAGCGCGTTAAGCCAGTCGTACATGGGGAAATCTCATCAGGTGCAATCGGCGCATTCTACAGAGGTTGTCAGACCGGTGCGGTGAAACCTGACCGGCAAGTTGAACTATAGAAGCGCCGTGCTCCGTGCAGCGGACAAAAAACGCAGTCAGCCAGCGATCAGTTGCGCAGCGGCCTTGCGGTGCCTGGCGATCAATTGCTGGAGATCCAGGCCTTCGACCTGGCCGTCGATCACGCGCCAGTGGCCACCGATCATCACTCGATCGGCCCGGTCGGCACCGCACAGCAGCAGGGCGGAAAGCGGGTCGTGACTGCCGGAGAAACGCAGCTCGTCGAGCTTGAACAGGGCCAGGTCGGCCTGCTTGCCTACGGCGAGCTCGCCGATGTCGGTCCGCCCCAGCAGTTTTGCCGAGCCGCGGGTGGCCCAGCTCAGCACCCGTTCCGGGGTGATGGCCTCGGCGCCGTAGCGCAGGCGTTGCAGGTAGAGGGCCTGGCGGGCTTCGAGAATCATGTTGGAGGCATCGTTGGAGGCCGAGCCGTCCACGCCGATGCCGACGGGAGCGCCGGCATCGGTCAAGGCCACTGTCGGGCAGATGCCCGAGGCCAGGCGCATGTTCGAGCTGGGACAGTGGCTGATGCCGGTACCGGCCGCGCCGAGGCGGGCGATTTCATCGGTGTTGAAGTGGATGCCGTGGGCCAGCCAGGTGCGTGGTCCGAGCCAGCCGACGCTGTCGAGGTAATCCACGGTGCGCAGGCCGAAGCGTTGCAGGCAGAAAGCCTCTTCGTCGAGGGTTTCGGCAAGGTGGGTGTGCAGGCGGACGTCCAGCTCTTCGGCCAGTTCGGCACTGGCGCGCATGATTTCCGGGGTGACCGAGAACGGCGAGCAGGGCGCCAGGGCGATCTGGATCTGCGCGCCGGCACCGCGCTCGTGGTAGCTGTGGATAAGTCGTTGGCTGTCGGCCAGGATCACTTCGCCTTGTTGCACCGTCTGTTGTGGCGGCAGGCCGCCATCGGCTTCGCCCAGGCTCATGGAACCGCGGGTCAGCATGGCGCGCATGCCCAGTTTGCGGGTGGCTTCGACCTGAACGTCGATGGCGTTTTCCAGGCCGTTGGGGAACAGGTAGTGGTGGTCGGCGGCGGTGGTGCAGCCGGACAGCAACAGTTCGGTCAGGGCCACCTGGGTCGCCAGCTCCAGCCTGGCCGGGGTGAGGCGGGCCCAGACCGGGTACAGGGTCTTCAGCCAGGGAAACAACGGCTGATTTACCACCGGTGCCCAGGTCCGGGTGAGGGTCTGGTAGAAGTGGTGGTGGGTGTTGATCAGGCCTGGCAAGACTACGTGCTCGCGGGCATCGAAGGTCTGTTGGCAAGGCAGGAAGGGGACCTGGCCGAGGGCCAGGACTTCACGAATGGCACCGTCTTCGATGACCAGGCCGCCGCGGGCATCGAGCTCGTTGGCGGTGAAGATGGCGAGGGGGTTTTTCAGCCAGGTACGGTTCGCGGGCATTTTGCCGGCTCCTCTGAAAGTGGGTTCAGGTTCGCCAGCTCAGTGTTGCCCTGTCTGCTGATCCAGGTCCGCCGCGGTGGGCGAGGCGCGAGTCTACACCCACCGCGTTGGCGATCACCAGATCAGCGCGTCGCCCTTGTAGTTGATGTAATGCACGCCTGGTTTGCCGGTGTAAGCCTTGACCTGTTCGACCATGCCGCGGGTGCTGGTGGCCACGTCGATATCGGCACCTTCGCCCCCCATGTCGGTCTTGACCCAGCCCGGGTGCATGGCCAGTACGCTCAGGCGGGTATCGCCAAGGCGCACGACGAAGCTGTTAATCATCGAGTTGAGCGCGGCCTTGCTGGCCTTGTACAGGGCCAGGTCCGGGGCGTCCGGAATGGCCACGCTGCCCAGTATCGAGCTCATGAAGGCGATGACCCCGCCGTTCTCGCGCAGTTGCCCGGCGAAGCGTTGGGCAACGCGGATCGGCGCCACGCTGTTGGTCATGAACAACTCGCCGATGTCGGCGAGTTGTGCGGCTTCGGCGTCCTGGTTGTCCGGGCCCTTGACCCCGGCGTTGACGAACAGCAGGTCGAAGGTCTGGCCGGCGAGCTGTTTCTGCAAGGCGTCGAGCTGGACGGGGCTGTTCATTTCCAGGGTTTCCACCTGCACACCCGGCAGCGCCTTGAGCGCGCCGGCCTTGGCTGTGTCGCGCACGGTGGCGACCACCTTCCAGCCGTCTTCGCTCAGGCGTTCCGCCAGGCCCAGGCCAAGGCCGCGGGAGGCGCCGATGATGAGGGCGGTTTTCGTAGTCATGCGGGAGCTCCTTTCAAGGTGAGGGGACAGCGGTCTTCCAGGCGCTGCTTGAGCGCCTGGCGCAGTTCGACAAGGGCATCGATGCGCGCCTCGATCAGTGCCAGCTTGTCCTGGATGAAGCGGGTTACCAGTGCTTCGGGGTCTTGTGCCCGCCACAGTTCGGCGACGTTCTGGCTGATTTCGCCAAGGCTGAAACCAAGTTTCTGCGCGGTCTTGATCAGCAGCACCAACTGCACGGTCTCTACCGGATAGTCACGATAGCCGTTGGCGCTGCGGTTGGAGCGGATAAGGCCGCGTTCTTCATAAAAACGCAGGGTGTCGCGGCTGACGCTGCAGGTCTGCGCCAATTCTCCGATACGCACGGGCATTCCTGGGGAAGGGGTTGACCCTGGAGCATACTCCAGGCTTTAGCCTGCCGCCCTCACTTTCCAACAAGGAGCGGTATATGTGGAGCCAGAGCGGTTATCGGGGGTTGGTCAGGGCCAGTGGCTGGTATGACTTGCTGGTGACGGCGGCGTTCGTCACACCCTGGAGCCTGATGTTGTTGCACGGCTTTTTGCGGCAGCTCAGCGCGCAATGGGGACTGGATGGTGAGCTGCCGGAGTTCGCCCCGTTGTACGGGCTGATGGCCAATCTGATGGGGTCGATCGTGTGTGTGTGGTCGATCCTGCGTATTCGTGACCCACAAATGCAGTTCGGCCGTTATGACGCGGCAGGTCGCCTGCTGTTCGCGACCTGGCAGGGGTATGCCTTGATGCACGGCGCTACCCAGCTGCTTTGGGGGATTCTGGTGATGGAGCTGGCGTGGGCTGTCCTGCAACTTTGGCCGGTGCGGGAAACTGTTCAAAAAACGATCAATCAAGCCGGGTGACGGCCTGGCAAGCGATTGGCGCAGGCATACAGAGTTTATCCACAGCTTGCTCCACAGTATCTGTGAGCAAGCCGCCTGGCTGGGTATAAGCCCGGATTCGCTGTCTTCCAAAGGCGATAAACGCTGTTAAGCGCCTGATTTTTCGCTGAATGAATCGCTGTCATCAAATCTTGATCAAAATATGATCGTTCCGCTGCAAGCCTTGCTACAGAAGGCTTGCAGCGGCCTGCCCAGAGGTTATCCACAGTCAGGCCCACAGTGGATGTGGGCAAGTGTTCAGCTGGTTTCGAGGAGGATGCGGCCGCGGCTGAGGTCGGCCAGTTGGCGCTGCACGCTGTCAATGTGCTCGGCTCCGAGCGCCAGTTGCACATCCACGCCGTTGGCGGTGAATGTTTCGTCGAGGATCACACCGTCCGCTTCGGCGACCCGCAGTTTGAGCAGGGCCAGTTCGCTGAAGGAACAACTGCATTTCAGCTCGGTACGACTTATCAACAGGCGCTTCGGCGCCTGCTGCAGGCACTTGTTGGCGCCACCGCCATAGGCCCGGGCCAGGCCGCCGGTGCCTAGCTGGATACCGCCGTACCAGCGGATCACCAGGACCACCACCTGGTCGCAATCCTGCGCTTCGATAGCCGCGAGGATTGGCCGTCCGGCGGTGCCGCCGGGTTCGCCATCGTCACTGCTGCGGTATTGCGCGCCGATCTTCCACGCCCAGCAATTGTGGGTGGCGGCCAGGTCGCTGTGCTGTTCGAGAAAAGCCTGGGCGTCGGCGGGCGTGCTGATCGGCGCGGCCAAGGTGATGAAGCGACTCTTGCGAATCTCTTCGCGGTATTCGCAGGTGTCGAGCAGGGTAGAAGGCATACGCGGGGTGTTCAGTTCGGCGGTGTCAGGCCACAGCCTTTGAGAATGATGTGGATAAGGTTGTTGCCGGCCTCTTCCATGTCCTGCTTGGTCAGGCGGCTGCGGCCGGTGACCTGGCAGATCTGCGTGGCGAAGTCGGCGTAATGCTGGGTGCTGCTCCACAGCAGGAAGATCAGGTGCACGGGGTCGATCCTGTCCATCTTGCCGGCGTCGATCCAGGCCTGGAACACCGCCGCGCGCCCTTTGAACCACTCGCGGTAGTCCTGGCTGAAGTAGTCGGTCAGGCAATTGCCGCCGCTGATGATTTCCATGGCGAAGATCCGCGAGGCCTGCGGATTGCGCCGGGAAAACTCCATCTTCGCGCGGATGTACTGGGCCAGGGCCTGGGCCGGGTCGTCTTCGACGCTGAGGGCGTTGAAGGTGCTGTCCCACAACTCGATGATGTTGCTCAGGACGGCGATGTACAGCCCCAGCTTGTTGGTGAAGTAGTAGTGCAGGTTGGCCTTGGGCAGCCCGGCATTCAGGGCGATGGTGTTCATGCTGGTGCCCTTGAAGCCGTGACGGGCGAATTCGTCCTCGGCGGCCTGGATGATCGCCTGCTCGTTCTTCTGGCGGATACGTCCGGCGGGCTTGGCGGCGAGTGTTCGGTGGGCAGGCACTTCAAGGGTCATGGGCAATTCCGGCAAGCAGGGAAATTTAGGCACATGCGTTGATACCCCAGGCACGGCGGGCAGACAAGCGCGAAGACGCGAGAATATCGCAATTGCGTCCTAACGTGTCGCAGCCAGGCTCTCCAGGAAGCTTTCCAGGACCAGATGTGGACGCCGCCCCTTGCGCGTGACCCAGGCCAGGGACAGGTCATAGAAACGTTCGGTGGGCTTGAGCGCGCGCAGTCGACCCTGTTGCACCCAGAACGTGGCGTAGTGATCTGGCAGGTAACCGATGTAGCGACCGGTGAGGATCAGGAAGGCAATGCCTTCACGGTCCGAGGCGCTGGCGGTGCAATGCAGTGCCTGGTGCAGGGCCTGGATTTCGGCGGGCAGGCGGTAGGTGGGGGCGATGGCGTCCTGGGCGTTGAGGCGCTGATCGTCCAATTGCCGGTCGTCGACATAGAACAGCGGGTGACCGACCGCGCAGTAGAGCAGCGAGCGCTCGCTGTACAGCGGCTGGTATTCGAGGCCGGACAGCGGACTGGCCTGGGGCACTACGCCAACGTGCAGGCTGCCGTCGAGTACGCCCTGTTCGACCTGGCTGGGTGGAATCATGCGGATACGAATTCGCACGTCCGGGCCGCGGTCCTTGAGCTGGGCCAGGGCGTGGGTGATGCGCATGTGGGGCATGGTCACCAGGTTGTCGGTGAGGCCGATGTTCAGCTCGCCACGCAGGTGCTGGTGCAGGCCGTTGACCTCGGTGCGGAAGCTTTCCAGGGCGCTGAGCAACTGCAAGGCCGAGTGGTAGACCTCGCGGCCTTCCTCGGTCAGGGAGAAACCGGCACGGCCGCGCTGGCACAGGCGCAGGCCGAGGCGCTGTTCCAGGTCGCCCATCTGCTGGCTGATGGCCGAGCGGCCGATGCCCAGCACGTTCTCCGCCGCCGAGAAACCGCCGCATTCGACCACGCTGCGGAAAATCTTCAGCAGGCGGATATCGAAATCGCTGACCTGGGAAAGCGGTTCGGGGCGGCGGCTCATAGTTTAGTGTCCGGTAATCCAAAGATTGGAAAAGTAGAGTTTTCCAGACTTTATAGCCGTGACAAGTTATCGGCAACTCAACGAATGCTGTTCAACCTGTCTTGCGAGGTCGTGTCGATGAACCTGCCTGAAAACGCTCCTGTCGGTCTGGCCAGCCAGCTCAAGCTGGATGCGCACTGGATGCCGTATACCGCCAACCGCAATTTCCAGCGCGATCCGCGCCTGATCGTCGCCGCCGAAGGCAACTATCTGGTGGACGACAAGGGCCGCAAGATCTTCGACGCACTCTCTGGCCTGTGGACCTGCGGCGCCGGTCACACCCGCAAGGAAATCCAGGAAGCCGTTGCTCGCCAGTTGGGCGTGCTGGACTACTCGCCGGCCTTCCAGTTCGGCCATCCGCTGTCGTTCCAGTTGGCGGAAAAAATCACCGAGCTGACTCCGGGCAACCTGAACCACGTCTTTTATACCAACTCCGGTTCCGAGTGCTGTGACACCGCGGTGAAAATGGTGCGTGCCTACTGGCGCCTGAAGGGCCAGGCCACCAAGACCAAGCTCATTGGCCGTGCCCGTGGCTACCACGGCGTGAACATCGCCGGTACCAGCCTGGGTGGCGTGAACGGCAACCGCAAGCTGTTCGGCCAGTTGCTGGATGTCGACCATATTCCGCACACCGTGCTGCCGGGCAATGCCTTTACCAAGGGCATGCCGGAAGAGGGCGGCATCGCCCTGGCCGATGAAATGCTCAAGCTGATCGAGCTGCACGATGCGTCGAACATTGCCGCGCTGATCGTTGAACCGCTGGCTGGTTCCGCCGGCGTCCTGCCGCCGCCCAAGGGTTATCTGAAACGCCTGCGGGAAATCTGCGACCAGCACAACATCCTGCTGATCTTCGACGAGGTCATCACTGGCTTCGGTCGCATGGGTGCCATGACCGGTGCCGAGGCGTTCGGCGTGACTCCGGACCTGATGTGCATCGCCAAGCAGGTTACCAACGGTGCCATCCCGATGGGCGCAGTGATCGCCAGCAGCGAGATCTATCAGACCTTCATGAACCAGCCGACCCCCGAGTATGCGGTGGAATTCCCCCACGGCTACACCTACTCGGCACACCCGGTCGCCTGCGCTGCCGGTATCGCTGCGCTGGATCTGCTGCAGAAGGAAAACCTGGTGCAGTCCGCCGCTGAACTGGCGCCGCATTTCGAGAACGTGCTGCACGGCATCAAGGGCACCAAGAACGTCATCGACATCCGCAACTACGGTCTGGCCGGCGCGATTCAGATCGCTGCACGGGATGGTGACGCCATCGTCCGTCCATACGAAGCGGCGATGAAACTGTGGCAAGCCGGCTTCTATGTACGCTTTGGCGGCGACACCCTGCAGTTCGGCCCGACCTTCAATACCAAGCCGCAGGAGCTGGACCGCCTGTTCGACGCGGTTGGCGAAGCGCTGAACGCCATCGACTGATCGATTCCTCTTCCCGGGGCGGGCCGCGTGGCCTGCCCGAACCTGAATACTGGAGTTATTGCATGAGTACCGTTGCACATCTGATCAATGGCGAGCTGGTTTCCCCAAACGAACGCACTGCTGACGTTTTCAACCCGTCCACCGGGCAGGCGATCCACAAGGTGGCGCTGGCCAGCCGCGCTACCGTGCAGCAGGCGATCGACGCGGCCAAGGCAGCGTTCCCGGCCTGGCGCAATACGCCTCCGGCCAAGCGTGCTCAGGTGATGTTCCGCTTCAAGCAACTGCTGGAGCAGAACGAAGCACGTATTTCCCAACTGATCAGCGAAGAGCACGGCAAGACCCTGGAAGACGCCGCCGGTGAACTGAAGCGCGGGATCGAGAACGTCGAGTTCGCCTGTGCTGCGCCGGAAGTGCTGAAGGGTGAGTACAGCCGTAATGTCGGCCCGAATATCGATGCCTGGTCTGATTTCCAGCCTCTGGGCGTGGTGGCTGGTATCACGCCGTTCAACTTCCCGGCGATGGTGCCGCTGTGGATGTATCCGCTGGCGATTGCTTGCGGCAACACCTTTATTCTCAAGCCGTCCGAGCGTGATCCGAGCTCGACTCTGCTGATCGCACAACTGCTGCAGGAAGCGGGCCTGCCGAAAGGCGTGCTGAACGTGGTGCATGGCGACAAGGAAGCTGTCGATGCGCTGATCGAGGCGCCGGAAGTGAAGGCGCTGAGCTTCGTTGGTTCGACGCCGATCGCCGAATATATCTATTCCGAAGGCACCAAACGCGGCAAGCGCGTTCAGGCACTGGGCGGGGCGAAGAACCACGCGGTGCTGATGCCGGATGCGGATCTGGATAACGCGGTCAGCGCACTGATGGGCGCGGCCTACGGTTCCTGCGGCGAGCGCTGCATGGCGATCTCGGTGGCGGTGTGCGTGGGCGACCAGGTCGCCGATGCGCTGGTGGCCAAGCTGGTTCCGCAGATCAAGGGGCTGAAGATTGGCGCCGGTACTTCCTGTGGCCTGGATATGGGGCCGCTGGTGACTGCGGCGGCGCGGGACAAGGTTGTCGGCTATATCGACGATGGCTTGGCTGCTGGTGCCGAACTGGTGGTGGATGGGCGTGGTTTCCGCGTCGCTGGCCACGAAGACGGCTACTTTGTGGGGGGTACACTGTTCGATCGCGTCACGCCGGAAATGCGTATCTATAAAGAAGAGATCTTTGGGCCGGTGCTGTGCGTGGTTCGGGTGAACAGCCTGGAACAGGCAATGCAACTGATCAACGATCACGAATATGGCAACGGTACCTGCATCTTCACTCGTGATGGTGAAGCTGCGCGGTTGTTCTGCGACGAGATCGAAGTGGGCATGGTCGGCGTCAACGTGCCGTTGCCGGTACCGGTGGCTTACCACAGCTTCGGTGGCTGGAAGCGTTCGCTGTTTGGCGACCTGCATGCCTATGGTCCGGATGGTGTGCGTTTCTATACCCGGCGCAAGGCGATCACCCAGCGTTGGCCGCAGCGTGCCAGCCATGAGGCTTCGCAATTCGCATTCCCCAGCCTGTAACCTGGTTGCGTAGCTATATATAAGAAGCGGGGAGGCCTTTTGGCCTCCCCGCTTTGCTTTTAAGGACTATCTGGGGCGAATGACATATTTGTTGCAATAAGTGCTTGACGTCCCGTTTTATGTCTCTATAATTCGCCCCACTTCCGGCGCAGTCGGAACGGAAAACTCCTTGATAATCAACGAGTTGAACGTTTCAGGTAGTATCGGAAGTGCTTCGGTCTTCTCCGAAAGCGGTTGAAAAAGGTGGTTGACAGCAGGTTGTAACGCTGTAGAATTCGCCTCCCGCTGATGAGAGATCGCAGCGAGCCAAGTGTTTGAAGTTGAAAGAGAAATTCTGAAAGACTTCAAAATAAACGCTTGACAGGCTCAGAGGAAAGCGTAGAATGCGCGCCTCGGTTGAAGCGAAACACTTCACCAAACGCTCTTTAACAATCGAATCAAGCAATTCGTGTGGGTGCTTGTGGTAATGGGCTGATAGTCAGAAAGATTATCAGCATCACAAGTGACTATACGAGTAATCGAAATAGTTCATTTTGAGATTGCTGAGCCAAGTTTAGGGTTTTCTCAAAACCCAAGCAGTATTGAACTGAAGAGTTTGATCATGGCTCAGATTGAACGCTGGCGGCAGGCCTAACACA
>Ga0222427_100414_pt1 | contig 68775 bp, 57 predicted proteins | sample 2B20Ametagenome_FD_182890 | JGI IMG/M metagenome (GOLD analysis project Ga0222427, IMG submission 182890) | Enriched microbial communities from leaf-cutter ant dump, University of Wisconsin, Madison, United States - 2B20A (version 2) | ecosystem: Environmental > Terrestrial > Nest > Insects nest... | reverse complement strand
GCGGCGGCACCTTCGACGTGTCGATCATCGAGATCGCCAACGTCGACGGCGAGAAGCAGTTCGAGGTGCTGGCCACCAACGGCGACACCTTCCTCGGCGGCGAGGACTTCGACAACCGCGTCATCGAGTACCTGGTGGACGAGTTCAACAAGGACCAGGGCATCGACCTGCGCAAGGACCCGCTGGCGCTGCAGCGCCTGAAGGACGCGGCCGAGCGCGCCAAGATCGAGTTGTCCAGCGCGCAGCAGACCGAGGTCAACCTGCCGTACGTCACCGCCGACGCATCGGGTCCGAAGCACCTGAACATCAAGCTGACCCGCGCCAAGCTGGAAGCGCTGGTCGAGGACCTGATCAAGAAGTCGATCGAACCGTGCCGCACCGCGCTGAACGATGCCGGCCTGCGTTCGAGCGACATCAACGAGGTGATCCTGGTCGGCGGCCAGACCCGCATGCCCAAGGTGCAGCAGGCTGTGGCCGAGTTCTTCGGCAAGGAGCCGCGCAAGGACGTCAACCCGGACGAGGCGGTGGCGCTGGGTGCGGCGATCCAGGGCGGCGTGCTGGCCGGCGACGTCAAGGACGTGCTGCTGCTGGACGTGACCCCGCTGAGCCTGGGCATCGAGACCCTGGGCGGCGTGTTCACCAAGATCATCGAGAAGAACACCACCATCCCGACCAAGGCCTCGCAGACCTTCTCCACGGCCGAGGACAACCAGTCGGCGGTGACCGTGCACGTGCTGCAGGGCGAGCGTGAGCAGGCGCGCTACAACAAGTCGCTGGCCAAGTTCGACCTGACCGGCATCGAGCCGGCACCGCGCGGCCTGCCGCAGGTGGAGGTGTCCTTCGACATCGACGCCAACGGCATCCTGCACGTGTCGGCCAAGGACAAGAAGACCAACAAGGAACAGAAGGTCGAGATCAAGGCCGGCTCGGGCCTGTCCGAGGACGAGATCAACCGCATGGTCGCCGACGCGGAGACGCACCGTGAGGAAGACAAGAAGTTCCAGGAACTGGTGCAGGCCCGCAACCAGGCCGACGGCCTGATCCACGCTACCCGCAGCGCCATCACCGAGCACGGCAGCAAGGTCGGCGGCGACGTGATCGGCAAGGTCGAGTCGGCGCTGGCCGACCTGGAAACGGCGATGAAGGGCGACGACAAGGCGCAGATCGAGGCCCGCTCGAAGGCGCTGGAAGAGGCCGGGCAGTCGCTGTACGCGGCCGCGGCGGCCGCCGAGCAGGGGGGCGATGCCGCGGGTGCGGGCGCTTCCCCGGGCCCGGCGCACGACGACGTGGTGGATGCCGAGTTCACCGAGGTCAAGGACGACAAGAAGTCCTGACGTCCATTGCCCCTCTCCCGTCGGGAGAGGGGTGGGGTGAGGGTTCGGGGTTGCCATGCGGCCCCGGACCCTTGTCTTGTAGCCAACCCGCACCCCGGCCCTCCCTGGAGGGGGAGGGAGAGGTAAAGCATGAGCAAGCGCGATTACTACGAAGTCCTGGGCGTGGCCCGCACTGCCGGCGACGATGAGCTGAAGAAGGCCTACCGCCGCTGCGCGATGAAGTTCCACCCGGATCGTAACCCGGGCGATGCGGCCGCCGAAGCCTCCTTCAAGGAGTGCAAGGAAGCCTACGAAGTCCTGTCCGACGGCAACAAGCGGCGCATGTACGACGCCCACGGCCATGCCGCGTTCGAGCACGGCATGGGCGGCGGCGGTGCCGGCGGCCCGGACATGAACGACATTTTCGGCGACATTTTCGGCAACATCTTCGGCGGTGGCGGCGCGCGCCAGCCGCGTCGCGGCGCCGACATCGGCTACGTGATGGAGCTGGACCTGGAAGAGGCGGTGGCCGGCGTCGAGCGCCGCATCGAGATTCCCACGCTGGCCGAGTGTGGCGACTGCAACGGCAGCGGTTCGGAAGACGGCAAGGTGGAAACCTGCAACGTCTGCGGCGGCCGCGGCCAGATCCGCATGCAGCGCGGCATCTTCGCCATGCAGCAGGCCTGCCACAACTGCGGCGGGCGCGGGCAGATCATCGCCAAGCCGTGCAAGACCTGCCACGGCAACGGCCGCGTCGAGGAAGACAAGGTGCTGTCGGTCAAGGTGCCGGCCGGCGTGGACAGCGGCGACCGCATCCGCCTGCAGGGCGAGGGCGAGGCCGGCCCGCCGGGCACGCCGCCGGGCGACCTGTACGTGGAAGTGCGCGTGCGCGAGCACCCGATCTTCACTCGCGACGGCGATGACCTGCATTGCGAGGTGCCGATCCGCATCTCGCAGGCGGCGCTGGGCGATACCGTGCGCGTGGCCACGCTCGGCGGTGAGGCGGAAATCCGCGTTCCCGCCGAAACCCAGACCGGCAAGCTGTTCCGCCTGCGCGGCAAGGGCGTCAAGTCGGTGCGCAGCCGCACCGAGGGCGACCTGTACTGCCGCATCCTGGTGGAAACCCCGGTGAACCTGACCACCGAGCAGCGCAAGCTGCTGGAGCAGTTCGAGGCCACTTTCGCTGGCGAGGACGCGCGCAAGCATTCGCCCAAGTCGGCCACCTTCATCGATGGCGTCAAGGGCTTCTGGGACCGGATGACGTCGTCCTGAAAAGCCCCTCTCCCGACGGGAGAGGAGTTGGGGTGAGGGGCGAACGTAGTCCAGATGGTTGACCATCATGGACTCCGTTCGCCTCTCAGCCGCCCTTCGGGCACCTTCTCCCGAGGGGAGAAGGGAAAAGCCAGGGGGTGCTCTTGCAGTTCGTCGTTTCCTGCATTGGTTGCGCTCGCATCCATGCCATCGGTCGCCGCAGCCGCGGGCGTAAAATGCGACGATGAACGATATCGACCACAGCCACCTCGTGCACGGTCGTCGGCAGCGGCCCGGGGGGCCATCGCCGGTGGACGTGATTTCCGTGCAGTCGCAACTGGTCTACGGCCACGCCGGCAACAGCGCGGCGGTGCCGCCGCTGCGCGCGCTGGGCCTGCGGGTGGCGGAAATCCCCACCACCCTGCTGAGCAACGCGCCGTTCTACGACACCCTGCACGGGCGCGTGCTGCCGGCCGACTGGTTCGCCGACCTGCTGCTGGGCGCCAGCGAGCGCGGCCTGCCGCAGCGTGCCGGTGCACTGGTTTCGGGCTATTTCGGCAGCGTCGCCAACGGCGCGGCGTTTGCCGACTGGCTGGACGCGACGCTGCCGTCCTGCCCGGACCTGCGCTATTGCCTCGATCCGGTGATCGGCGATACCCACACCGGTCCCTACGTCGAACCGGGGCTGGAAGCGATCTTCGCCGAGCGGCTGTTGCCGCATGCATGGCTGGTGACCCCCAATGCCTTCGAGCTGGGCCGGCTCACCGGCATGCCGGCACTGGAACAGGACGACGCCATCGCCGCTTCGCGCAGGCTGCTTGAACGTGGCCCGCAGTGGGTGATCGCGCATTCGGTGTCCGGCGATCCCGGCGAATTGGTGACGCTGGCGATCGGCCGCGGGGAAACCTGGCGCTGGACCTCGCCGCACCTGCCGGTGGACGTGGCCGGCACCGGAGACGTGCTGATGTCGCTGCTGGTCGCCTTCCTGCTCAAGGGCCATGCGTTCGAGGATGCCGTGGGCCGCGCCATCGCCGGCGTGCATGCCGCGCTGGAGGCGACGCTGGCGCAGGGCGTGGAGGAGTTCGACGTGCTGGCCGCGGCGCCGGCCGCGCTGGGCACGCCGCACCGGTTCCGCGCCGAGCGGTTGGCGTGAGCCTGTCCACGGTTTCCTCGCCGGTGATCGGCATCGTCGGCAGCGGCGGCGCCTATGGCCGCTGGCTGCGCGGTTTCTTCCAGTCGCGCATGGGGCTGGAGGTGATCGGCCATGACCCGATCGACAGCGATTCGCAGATGCCGGAGCAGTTGCTGGAACAGGCCGACGTGCTGCTGTTTTCCGCGCCGATCCGGCATACCCCCGCATTGATCCGCGACTACGTGCGCCAGTCCGGCGGCCGCGAACGCGGGCGGCTGTGGCTGGACGTCACCTCGATCAAGGCCGCGCCGGTGGCGGCGATGCTGGAGTCGCAGGCGGCGGTGGTGGGCCTGCACCCGATGACCGCGCCGCCCAAGGCGCCGACGCTGCGGGGTCGGGTGATGGTTGTCTGCGAAGCGCGGCCCGATGCGCGCTGGCAACCGTGGCTGGTGCAGTTGTACGCGGCGCTGGAAGCCGATTGCGTGGCGGCCACGCCCGAGCACCACGACCGGGTGATGGCACTGGTGCAGGCGATGGTGCATGCCACGCATCTGGCGCAGGCCGGCGTGCTGCGCGATTACGCGCCGCTGCTCGGCGAATTGCAGGCGCTGATGCCGTATCGTTCGACCGCGTTCGAGATGGACGCGGCGGCCATCGCGCGCATCTTGTCGCTGAACCCGGCAATCTACGAGGACATCCAGTTCGGCAACCCGCACACGGTGGAAATGCTCGACCGGCTGTTGCAGCAGTTGCAGCAGCTGCGTGCGTTGGTCGGGGCAGGTGACGACGCGGCGCGCGCGGCGTTCCGCCAGCAGTTCCTGACCGACAACCGTGAGGCGATAGACGCGACCACCTTGCAGGCGGGCAATTACAGCTTCGAGCGGTTGGGTTATTTGCTGGCCGACCTCAGCGAGCGCCGTGCAATCAGCGTGCATCTGCCGGAGGATCGTGCGGGTTCCCTGCGTGAGCTGTTGCACGTGTTCGAGCGCCACGGCATCAGCCTGGCCTCGATCCATTCCTCGCGCACGCCGGCGGGCGAGGTGCATTTCCGCATCGGTTTCGATCACGAGTACGCGGCGGAAATCGTCGATGCGGCGGTGCGCGAGATCGACCACAGCGGTATAGGCCGGGTGCTGGAACGTTGAGTGCGTGCATTCATCCACAGCCGGTGTGGATGAACTGCGCACAAACCTGTGGATGAATGCCGGCAGCCGTTGCGGCGCAAGGCTGTCAAGAGACGTGGCGAATTATTCGCCAGTGTGCGGCCTGCTCAGATCCGCAGCGTCAGCTCGCCGTCGGCGGTGGTGAATTCGCGGGCGTTGCGCCGCAGGTGGCGGCCGTCATCCAGCTCGTAACGCGGGCCGCTGTCGGCGGTATCCTGGGTGTCGCCGGGCTCGGGCTTGAACTCGATGATGATGCGGCTTTCGCCGTTGGTGTCGGTGGCGGGGAACTGGCGGAACGACATGACGAACCTCCTGCTTGGCATGCAACCCGGTGTGACGGGGCGAGCATGCGCCCGGCGGCGTTAGCCGCGCGTTATCAGTCGATGAACTGCAGCCGCGCCAGCTCCGCGTACAGGCCGCCTTCGCGCAGCAGCTGCTCGTGCGTGCCCTGGGCGACGATGCGGCCGTGGTCCATCACCACGATGCGGTCGGCCTTGAGCACGGTGGCAAGGCGGTGCGCGATCACCAGCGTGGTGCGTCCGGCCATCAACCGCTCCAGCGCCTGCTGCACCGCGCGCTCGCTCTGCGCGTCCAGCGCGCTGGTGGCTTCGTCCAGCAGCAGCACCGGTGCGTCCTTGAGCAGCGCGCGGGCGATGGCGATGCGCTGCTGCTGGCCGCCGGACAGGCGCGCGCCGCGTTCGCCCAGTTCGCTGGCATAGCCTTCGGGCAGGGTACGGATGAATTCGTCGGCCTCGGCGGCGCGGGCGGCGGCATGCAGCTGTTCGTCGCTGGCTTCGAGCCGGCCGTAGCGGATGTTGTCGGCGGCGCTGCTGGCGAACAGCGCCGGCTGCTGCGGCACCAGCGCCACCTGCTCGCGCAGTGCGGTGGGGTCGGCGGCGCGCAGGTCGACGCCGTCGATGCTGATCGTGCCGCTGTCCGGGTCGTGGAAACGCAGCAGCAGCGACAGCACGGTGCTCTTGCCGGCGCCGGAGGGACCGACCAGCGCGACGGTTTCGCCCGGTCGCACGTGCAGGGTGAAGCCTTCCAGTGCGGCCTGGGTGGGGCGCTGCGGATAGTGGAACACCACGTCGTCGAAGCGGATGTCGCCGCGCAGCGGCGCCGGCAACGCCTGTGGCGATGCCGGTGCGCGCACGCCGGCCGATTCCTGCAGCAGCTCGGCGATACGGCCCATGCCGCCGGCCGCGCGCTGCAGCTCGTTCCATACCTCGGCCAACGCGCCGACCGAGCCGCCGCCGATCAGCGCGTAGAACACGAACTGGCCGAGCTCGCCCTTGCTGATGCGCCCGCCGATCACGTCGTGCGCGCCGGACCACAGCACCAGCACCACCGCGCCGAATACCAGGGTGATGACGATGGCGGTGACCAGCGACTGGGTGCGGATACGGCGCCGCGCGGTATCCACCGCCACGCGCACGGCGGCGGCGAAGCGGCCGGTCTCGTAGCCTTCGCGCGCATGCGCCTGCACGGTGCGGATCGCACCGAGGGTTTCGCTGGCGAGGTTGTTGGCGTCGGCGACGCGGTCCTGGGTGGCGCGCGAGGCTTTTTCCAGCCGGCGCGCGCCGAGCACGATCGGCAGCACCGCCAACGGGATGCCGACCAGCGTGAACGCGGCCAGCCGCGGGCTGGTGACGAACAGCATCGCCAGGCTGCCGACCACGGTGACGGTGCTGCGCAGCGCCACCGACATGCTGCTGCCGACCACGCTGCGCAGCAGCTCGCTGTCGGCCGACAGCCGCGACACCAGCTCGCCGCTGCGGTTGCGGTCGTGGAACTGCGCGTCCAGCGCCACCAGGTGCGCGTACAGCTGCCGACGCAGGTCGGCGACGACCTTTTCACCCAGCAGCGAGACGAAGAAGAAGCGCGCCGCGCTGGCCAGCGCCAGCACCACCACCACCGCGAACACCAGCAGGAACACCTGGTCGATGTTGCCGCCGCTGCTGAAGCCGTCGTCGATCATGCGCCGGAACGCGACCGGGAAGCTCAGCGTCGCCGCCGAGGCCACTGCCAGCGCTGCCAGCCAGGCCACGAACAGGCCCATGTGCCGGCGCACGAACGGCCACAGCGCGCGCAACGTGCCGAGCTTGGCCTTGCTGCGGCCGGTGGTGGGTTCGGTGGCGGGCGTGTCGGTCATCGGGGGAGGGGCTGCGTGGGAGAAGGGGGAAGTGCAGGCCGGCAATGGCCGGGAGGACGGTGGAGGGGAAAATTGACAGCCCCCTCCCGGTCATTCACTCGTCGCTCCACCGCACCCTGTCACGGGTGGCGTCGCGCAGCCGGGTTTTCAAGTCGCCCACGCGTTCGGCCGGCAGCTCGACGTGCAGGCGCGCGCCATGTTCGTCGAAGCTCTCGCCGAGCTTGTCCACCGCATGCGCGGCCAGCAGCGTGTGCACGCTGCCGAGCGCATCGAACGGGCAGGCCAGGTGCAGCCGCTTCATCGCGATCAGCGGCAGCCGTGGCGCCAGCCGCAGGCATTCGGCCGCGGCGCCGCCATAGGCCCGCACCAGGCCGCCGGCGCCGAGCTTGATGCCGCCGAACCAGCGGGTGACGACCACGACGATGCGGTCACAGCCCTGCCCATCGATGGCGGCCAGGATCGGGCGCCCGGCGGTGCCGGCCGGTTCGCCATCGTCGCTGGAACGGTATTCGCCGCCGTGGCGGTAGGCCCAGCAGTTGTGGGTGGCGTCGGCCACCGACACCGACGCGACGAAGGCCAGTGCATCGGCGGCATTGCCGATGGGGGCGGCGTGGGCGAGGAAGCGGCTGTGCTTGACTTCCAGCAGGTGGCTGGCGGGCGTGGCAAGGGTATCGAGCATCCCCGTCATTCTAGGCGAGAGCCCGGTGGCGGATATGGATGCCTTGCCATGCCCGGTGCCGGTGCGGAATCGTCGGGAGGATGGGGTGTGTCGTAGATGCGCGGCTTGCCCCGCATGAGGCCTTCCCGGTGAAGCCCCGTACCGGGCAAGCCCGGTACCTACGAATCTTCCAGCAATGGGCGCAGGTCGCGCGGGATGCGGGCCTTCGGATGAACCTCGACGAAGCGGCGCAGGCTGGCACGCGCGCCCTCGTCGTCGCCGTCCTCGTGCCGCTGCCGGATCCGTTGCAGCCATTGTCGCGGGGGCAGGAACGCATCGGCATCCAGGTCAGGGGATGCCGCCGTGGCGGCGGGTGCGTCGAGTTTTGCCGGTGCCGGTGTTGCGGCCAGCCGTGCCGGTGCGGCGCCGGCAGGGGCGGGCAGGACGATATCGGCCTGTGCTGGGCTGGCCGGCAATGGCGCGGGTGGGGCCGGTGGCGAGGGCGGCACGACCCTCTTGGAAGCCGCTTCGGTGGCCCGCGACGATTCCTTGCGTGCGCGCTCGGTGCGGGTCGTGGCATCGGTCGCCGCGCTTGCGCGGGGAGGGGGTGCCTTTGCCGGTGCGGCCATGCGGGTGGCGGGCGCCACGGGTTCGATGGCCGCCTCCGGCACCGGCATGTCGGCAGCCGGGAGCGGTGCGACCGCCGGCGGCGGAAGCGCCTCGGCGAGCACGGGCAATTCCAGCGGCGGCGGAGTGGGTCGCAGTTGCCACGCCAGACCCACCACCAGCACCAGCGACGCGGCCACGGCCAGTGCCGGCACCACGCCACGGCGACGCCGATGGCGCATGCGCGGCGTGGCTGCGGGCGCCGTGGATATCGGGGGTGCCGGTACGGCCGGTTGCCGCGCCAGCTCGGCGATCGCCGCGTCGACGCGACGATCGGGCGCCGCGGCCGCGGGGCGACCCAGCAGCCGTGCCAGCGCGCGTTCTTCGGGGCTCAGGCGATCGGGGGTGTTCATTCGTTCAACCTCGCGCGCAGCTTGTCCATCGCATAGCGCAGCCGCGACTTGACGGTTTCCCGGCCGACGCCGGTGATCTGCCCGATCTCCTCCAGGCTCAGTTCCTGTTCCAGGCGCAGGATCACCACCTCCTGTTGCTCCGGTGGCAGCTCGGCCAGTGCGCGGTGCAACTGCAGCCGTTGTGCCTGTTCGTCGGCCATCAGTTCCGGGGTGCGGGTATCGGCCAGCCGTGCGGTGCGCTCGTCGGCATCGTCCGGGGCGGCCGGGCGGTGGCGGGCGGCGCGCCAGTGGTCGTTGAGGCGGTTATGGGCGATGCGGAACAGCCAGGTGGCGAACGCCGCCTCCGGCTTCCAGCCCGCGCGGGCATGGATCAGGCGTTGCCACACGTCCTGGAACAGCTCCTCGGCCAGCGTGCGGTCACGCAACTGCCCGAGCAGGTAGTGGAACAGCCGGGCGCGGTGGCGCGCATACAGCTCGGCAAACGCCTCGCCGTCGCCGGCGGCATAGGCCAGCATCAGCGTTTCGTCGGTCGGTGTCTGCACGGCGGTATCCACCTGCCGCAGCCTAAGCATTCGCCGCGCCCGTGCCTAGCCGGGCATCGCCAGCGCCGGAGTGCGGATTCAGGAAATGTCGACCCGGACGCCTTGGTCATGCCGCGGGGCGTTATGCTGCGGGCGGGGGGAGTTCCGGGTACCGGAACCGGATAGAGACGGAAGGCATGGCAGACGAACCGCGCCAAAGCAGTGCCGAAAACATGCCCGCACAGGCCAATGCGTCGGTCAACGACGTGGTGACGCCGCTGCATGGCCTGTTGCCTGCCGGCAGCACGGTGGCCCTTGCCTGGGATGATGCCGTGCTGGGGACCGGCTGCCGTACCAGCCCGGCCGAGGACACGCGCTTGCGCGAGGCCGCCGGCGTGCTGCTTGGCGGCGGCAAGCTGCCGGCTGGCCTGCACCAGCCGCTGTGGGAGTGCTGGACCCATGCCGAGAGCGGCGCCCGCATCGTGGTGCTGGCCGAAGTGTCGGCCACGTTCTCGGAAACGCAGCGCCGGGCATGGCTGAGCACCGCGCGGGCACTGGTCGCCGCGGTGCTGGTATCGATGCGGCAGGGGCGGCAGATCGAACAGCTGGAGCGTTCCAAGCGTTTGCAGCAGGCCTTGTTCGCGATCGCCGACCTTGCCGGCGGTGATCTGGAAATGGCGGAAATGCTCAGTCACTTCCATCGCATCCTGTCCACGCTGATGTATGCGGAGAACTGCTACATCGTCGAGTGCGACGAAACCCAGAGCAGCCTGCGCTTCCTGTACTTCGCCGATACGAAGCATGATTTCAAGCCGCCGCCGGAACGCAGCTTTCGTTACGAGGAAATGCAGGACAGCCTCACTTTCGCGGTGTTGCGCAGGGGCAAGGTGATGCATGGCCCGTCGCGCGCTCTGCGCGATGGACCCGAGTTGCAGAATTCCGCCTACAGCGGGCCGGACAGTACCGATTGGCTGGGTGTGCCCATGTGGCGTGACGGCATCGTGTGCGGTGCGATCGTGGTGCAAAGCTATGAGCCCGGCGTGCAGTATGACGATGAGGACCGTGCGGTCCTGAACTTCGTGGCCAAGCACATCCTGACGGCAATGGACCGGCGCCAGGCGCACATGCAATTGGAACAACACGTGCAGCGACGCACGCTGGAGTTGGAGCAAGCCAATGCCAGTCTGCGCGGCGAGATCGTCGAGCGGCAGCGCGCCGAAGCGTTGCAGACGGCGTTGTTCAATATTTCCGAGTTGGCCATGAGCTGCGGCAGCCAGACCGAATTCCATGCCGAACTGCACCTGGTGGTCGGCGGCCTGCTCGATGCCGGCAATTTCTACATCGCATTGATCAACGAGGCCGGCGACGGACTGGAGTTCGTCTACTCGGTGGACGAATTCAACCGCGAGCGCCCCCCGCGCAAGTTCGGCGGCGGCTTGACCGAATACACCATCCGCACCGGGAAACCGTTGCTGGCCACGCGCGAGCAGATCGACCAGTTGCTTGCACGGGGCGAACTGCACGAGTTCGGCGCCAAGTCGCAGTCCTGGCTCGGCGTGCCGCTGTTCAGTGATGGCGAAGTGGTGGGCGTGATCGCGGTGCAGAGCTACAACCCGCAGGTCGTGTACACCCAGGACGACCAGCGCCTGCTGGCCTTCGTCGCGCACAACATCGGCAACAGCCTGGCGCGGCAGCGCGACCAGAACCGGCTGCTGCAGGCGCATGCCGAGCTGGAGCGGCGCGTGGCCGAGCGCACGCACGAGCTGGGCGAGGTCAACCAGAAGCTGCTGACGCAGATCGGCGAGCGCATGCGCATCGAGCAGCGCCTGAGCCACCAGGCCATGCACGATTCGCTGACCGGGCTGCCCAACCGCCTGCACCTGCTTGAGCGGCTGGAGGAGGCCATCGAGCACGCGCGACTGGGCATCGGCCCGGTATTCGCATTGCTGTTCCTCGACCTTGACCGCTTCAAATGGGTCAACGACAGCATCGGCCACGCTGCCGGCGACCGGATGCTGGTGGAAGTGGCGCGGCGGCTGGTCGGCCTGCTGCGCGGCAACGACGTGGTGGCGCGGCTGGGCGGCGACGAGTTCGCCATGCTGGTGCGCTGCGAGGGTGGCGCGGACGCGGCGATGGAAGTAGGGCGGCGCCTGCTGCACGCGCTGGAATGCTCGATGTGGGTGGAAGGGCGCGAGCTGTTCCCGTCCGGCAGCATCGGCATCTCGCTGTGGAACCCGCATTACGAATCCGGCGCCGAGCTGCTGCGCGACGCCGATGCGGCGATGTACCGCGCCAAGGGCATGGGCCAGGACCGCTGCGTGGTGTTCGACGAGGTGATGCGCGAGCAGTCGCTGCAGAGCCTGGAGCTGGAGGCGGACCTGCGCCGCGCCATCGGCAACCGCGATTTCCTGCCGTTCTACCAGCCCATCGTCTCGCTGCGGGACGGCGAGGTGGTTGGGCACGAGGCGCTGCTGCGCTGGCAGCACGAAGGGCGCGGGCTGCTGCTGCCGGGCGACTTCATGCAACTGGGCGAGGAGAGCGGCCTGATCGAGCAGGTGGACTGGCTGATCTACGAGCAGGTTGCGCACGATCTTGCGGCGACCACGTCGGGCTACATCTCGGTCAATGTTTCGCCGCGCCATTTCCACGTGCCGAAGTTCGCCAGGCGCCTGTTCGGGCTGTTGGACGCGGCCGGCGCCGACCCGTCGCGGTTGCGGGTGGAGCTGACCGAAACGGCGCTGCTGGAAGACGCGCCGCGCACGCTGCGTATCCTGCGCCAGCTGCGCGAGCGCGGCATGGTGGTGCAGCTGGACGACTTCGGCACCGGCTATTCGGCGCTGTCCTACCTGCACCGGTTCCCGATCAGCACGCTGAAGATTGACCGCAGCTTCATTTCCGGCCTGCATGCAGAGGGCGGCAAGAACACGCTGGCGCTGGTGGAAGGGGTGGTGTCGCTGGCGCGCACGCTGGGCATCGAGACCATTGGCGAAGGCATCGAGAACGAACGCCAGCGGCAGGTGCTGCTGGAAATGGGCTGCAATTTCGGCCAGGGCTACCTGCTGGGCTACCCGATGCCGCGCGAGGCGACGCTGCACAAGATGGTGTAGCGGTCGCCGGCTTGATACCCAGGGTAGGAGCGATGTGAGTCGCGACCGGGGCTTTCCCGGTGAAGCCCGTCGCGACTCACGTCGCTCCTACGGCGGGGTTGCTGGCGCCACGCGCCGGTGACTTACCGCAACGCGTTGCGCTTCTTCTCGTCGAACCACTTGTCCGCCTGCGCCGGCGAATACGCCCGCATCCACTCCAGCATCCGCGTGGGGTCTTCGCCGTGCCACAGGTCGTCGCGCTGCTCCGGGTGCAGGAAGCGCTCGGTCACCATGTGCTCGATCATGCCGATCAGCTGCGCATAGAAACCATCGATGTCGAGGAAGGCGCAGGGCTTCTTGCCGATGCCGAGCTGGCGCCAGGTCAGCATCTCGAAGATTTCCTCGGCGGTGCCGAAGCCGCCGGGCAGGGCGACGAAGGCGTCGGACAGGTCGAACATGCGCGACTTGCGCTCGTGCATCGAGCCGACGATCTCCAGCGTGGTCACGCCCTTGTGCGCCACCTCCAGGTCCACCAGGTGCTGCGGGATCACGCCGGTGACCTCGCCGCCGGCGGCGAGCACGCCATCGGCCACCGCACCCATCAGGCCGGTGCGGCCGCCGCCATAGACCAGCCGCAGACCCTCATTGGCGATCAGCCGGCCCAGTTCGGTGGCGCGTTCGACGTAGACGGGCTTGGCGCCGGGGTTGGAGCCGCAATAGACGCAGATGGATTTCATGGAGGCGGGGAACAGGGAAGGGGGAACGGGGAATGAAAGGAACGGAGGAAGCAAAACGCCGGCATCGCTGCCGGCGTTTGCTGGGAAGGGAAGCAGAGGGCCGGATGTTTCATTCCCCGTGCCTTGTTCCCGCATTCCCCGCTCAGTTCGCCTTGTGGATGGCGCGCTTGCTCACCGCCATCGCCGCATCGTGGACGGCTTCGGACAGGCTGGGATGGGCGTGGCAGATGCGGGCCAGGTCGTCGGCGCTGCCGCTGAACTCCATCGTCAGCACGCCTTCGTGCACCAGTTCGCTGACGTTCGGGCCGATCAGGTGCAGGCCGAGCACGCGGTCGGTTTCGGCATCGGCGATCACCTTGACGAAGCCGGTCGGCTCGGCCATCGCCACCGCGCGGCCGACGGCGGCAAACGGGAAGCTGCCGGCCTTGTAGGCCACGCCTTCGGCCTTGAGCTGCTGCTCGGTCTTGCCGACCCAGGCGATTTCCGGGCTGGTGTAGATGACGTAGGGAATGGTGTCGAAATTGACGTGGCCGGGCAGGCCGGCGATCAGTTCGGCCACCGCGATGCCTTCCTCGAAGCCCTTGTGCGCCAGCATCGGGCCGCGCACGCAGTCGCCCACCGCCCAGACGCCATCGACGCCGGTGTGGCAGTGCTCGTCCACCACGATCTGGCCGCGCTCATTGACCTGCACGCCCGTGCCGTCGGCCAGCAGGCCACGGGTGGCGGCGCGGCGGCCCACGGCCACCAGCAGCTTGTCCACGGTCAGGCTCTTCTCGCCTTCGGCGTCGGTATAGCTGATGACCACTTCCTTCTTCTTGCCCTTGCCGGTCACATCGGTCTTGCCGACCTTGGCGCCGAGCTTGATGTCCAGGCCCTGCTTCTTGAACTCGCGCGCGGCCAGCTTGCTCACTTCCGAATCGGCGGCCGGCAGGAACTCCGGCATCGCTTCGAGGATGGTGACTTCCGCACCGAGGCGCTTCCACACGCTGCCCAGTTCCAGGCCGATCACGCCGGCGCCGATCACCGCCAGGCGCTTGGGTACTTCGGTGAAGTCCAGCGCGCCGACGTTGTCGACGATGTTCTCGCCGTCGAACCTGGCGAACGGCAGTTCGATCGAATCCGAACCGGCGGCGATGATGACGTTGGTGCCCTTCAGCTCGACCTCGCTGTCGTCATGTTGCTTGACCTTGACCACGTTGCCCGGCTGCAGTTGGGCGAAGCCATAGTAGGCGGCGACCTTGTTGGCCTTGAACAGCTGCGCGATGCCGCCGGTGAACTGCTTCACGATGGCGTCCTTGCGGCCGACCATCTTGCCCACGTCGATGCCTGCGTCCTTGAAGCTGATGCCGTGCTGCGCGAACTGGTGCTGCATGTTGTGGTACTGGTGCGAGGAATCCAGCAGCGCCTTGGACGGGATGCAGCCCACGCGCAGGCAGGTGCCGCCGAGGGCGGGCTTGCCGTCCTTGCCCAGCGCCGCGTCGATGCAGGCGGTCTTCAGGCCCAGCTGGGCGGCGCGGATGGCGGCGTGGTAGCCGGCCGGGCCGGCACCGATGACGACGACGTCGAATTGTTCAGCCATTTGAGGTTCCTTGGTACCAATCCCTTCATCCCTGCGGGAGAAGGTGGCGCGAAGCGCCGGAAGAGGGTGCGGGGAGGGCCGAACCCTCACCCCAACCCCTCTCCCGGGGGAGAGGGGCTTTCGGGCATTACAGGCCGAACAGCATGCGGCTCGGGTTTTCCAGCTGGTTCTTGATGTCCACCAGGAACTGCACCGCGTCCTTGCCGTCGATGATGCGGTGGTCGTAGGACAGCGCCAGGTACATCATCGGCGCGATCACGACCTGGCCGTTCTCGGCGATCGGGCGCTCCTTGATGGTGTGCATGCCGAGGATGGCGCTCTGCGGCGGGTTGACGATCGGGGTGGACAGCAGCGAGCCGAAGGTGCCGCCGTTGGTCACGGTGAAGGTGCCACCCTGCAGGTCATCGAGGCCGAGCTTGCCGTCGCGCGCCTTCTTGGCGTACTCGGCGATGCCCTTCTCGATGTCGGCGAAGGACATGCGCTCGACGTTGCGCAGCACCGGCGTCACCAGGCCCTTCTCGGTGGACACGGCGATGGAGATGTCCGAATAGCCGTGGTAGATGATGTCGTCGCCGTCGACCGAGGCGTTGACCACCGGGAAGCGCTGCAGCGCGTTGGCGGCGGCCTTCACGAAGAAGCTCATGAAGCCCAGCTTGATGCCGTGGGTCTTCAGGAAGTCCTCGCCCAGCTGCTTGCGCGCGGCGGAAACCTTGGCCAGGTTGACCTCGTTGAACGAGGTGAGCATGGCGATGGAGTCCTTGGACTGCATCAGGCGCTCGGCGATGCGCTTGCGGATGCGGGTCATCGGCACGCGCTCTTCCGGGCGCGCGCCGCCGGCCTTGCCGGCGCCGCCGTTGCGGGCGAAGTTGACGATGTCTTCCTTGGTCACCGCTCCGCGGCGGCCGCTGCCTTCCACGTCGGCCGGGTTCACGCCTTCGGTGATGGCGCTGAAGCGGGCGCCCGGCGGCAGCGCGTCGGCCGGCGACTTGGCGGTGGCCGGTGCCGGGGCGGCTGCGGCCGTCGGAGCCGCGGGGGCGGCGGCCTTCGGCGCTTCGGCGGCAGCCGGGGCCGGCGCGGTGGCGACGGCGCCTTCCTCGATGATCGCCACGACCTGGCTGCTGGTGACGGTGTCGCCTTCCTTGAACTTGATTTCCTTCAGCACGCCGTCGACCGGGGAAGGCACTTCCAGCACGACCTTGTCGGTTTCCAGATCGAGCAGGTTCTCGTCGCGCTTGACGGCTTCACCCACCTTCTTGTGCCAGGTGGCGATGGTGCCGTCGGCGACGGATTCGGGCAGTACCGGGGCTTTGACTTCGGTGGCCATGCGTGGGCTTCCTGGTTCGTATCTATTCGTGAAAGGGGGAGATTATTCAGCGACCTGGTCGTTGAACGGGTTGACCAATGCGTCGGCGACCAGCTGCTGCTGCTCGCGGACATGGTCGGCCATGTGGCCGACGGCGGGCGAGGGCGAGCGCGAACGGCCGGCGTAGTGCAGGGCCTGGCCATCGGCCAGGCAGGCCTGCAGGTGGTGGCGGATCTGGTACCACGCACCCTGGTTCATCGGCTCTTCCTGGCACCACACCACGTCGGTGGCCTTGCCGTACTTCTTCAGCTCGGCGGCCAGCTGCGGGCGCGGGAACGGATACAGCTGCTCCACGCGCAGGATGGCGACGTCGTCCTGGCCGCGCTTGGTCTGGTCTTCCAGCAGGTCGTAGTAGACCTTGCCCGAGCACAGCACCACGCGCCTGGTCTTCTTGACCTCGGCCGAGGCGTCGCCGATCAGGTGCTGGAACTCGCCGTTGGCCATCTCGTCCAGCGAGGACACCGCCAGCTTGTGGCGCAGCAGCGACTTGGGCGACATCACCACCAGCGGCTTGCGGGTGGTCATGCACAGCTGGCGGCGCAGCATGTGGAAAGCCTGCGCCGGGGTGGAGGGCACGCAGACCAGCATGTTCTCCAGCGCGCACAGCTGCAGGAAGCGCTCCAGGCGCGCCGAACTGTGCTCCGGGCCCTGGCCTTCGTAGCCGTGCGGCAGCAGCAGGGTCAGGCCGGAGATGCGGCCCCACTTGGCCTCGCCGGAGGCGATGAACTGGTCGATCACCACCTGCGCGCCGTTGGCGAAGTCGCCGAACTGGCCTTCCCAGATGCACAGGGTGTTGGGGTCGGTGGTGGAGAAGCCGTATTCGTAGGCCATCACCGCTTCCTCGCTGAGCAGCGAGTCGATGATGGTGGCCTGCTCCGGCGATTCCACCAGCTGCCGCAGCGGCAGGTAGTAGTTGTCGGTCTTCTGGTCGTGCAGGATCGCGTGGCGGTGGGTGAAGGTGCCGCGGCCGACGTCCTGGCCGACCAGGCGCAGGTTGTGGCCCTGGTCGAGCACGGTGGCGTAGGCCAGGTTCTCGGCGAAGCCCCAGTCGCCCGGGATCTCGCCGGCGGCCATCTTGCGGCGGTCGTCGTAGACCTTGGCCACGCGCGAGTGCAGCTCGACGCCCTCGGGGATGGTGTTGATCATCATGGCCAGCTGCTTGAGCTTGCCCATCTCGACCCGGGTGTCGACCGGATCGGACAGCTTGCCTTCCAGCAGCTTCGGCCAGTCCACGTACAGCTTGCTGGTCGGCGGGGTCTTCTCGACCTTGGCCAGCTCGGTGGTGACCTCGCCCGAATCGAGCTTGTCGCGGTAGGCATCGACCAGCGCGCGGCCGCCGTCGGCCGGGATCACACCCTCGGCCTCGAGCTTGGCCGCGTACAGCTCGCGGGTGGTCTTGTGCTTGCGGATCACCTGGTACATCAGCGGCTGGGTGATCGCCGGCTCGTCGGCCTCGTTGTGGCCCCAGCGGCGGTAGCAGACCAGGTCGATGACCACGTCCTTGTGGAACTGCTGGCGGAAGTCGTAGGCCAGCTTGGCGGCGAACACCACCGCTTCCGGGTCGTCGCCGTTCACGTGCAGCACCGGTGCGCCGACCATCTTGGCCAGGTCGGTGCAGTACAGGGTGGAGCGCGAGTCGTCGCGGTTGGAGGTGGTGAAGCCGACCTGGTTGTTGATGACGATGTGCACGGTGCCGCCGACGGCGAAGCCGCGCGCCTGCGACATCTGGAACAGCTCCATCACCACGCCCTGGCCGGCGAAGGCGGCGTCGCCGTGGATCAGGATCGGCATCACCTGCTTGCGCGCGGTGTCGCCGCGGCGTTCCTGGCGCGAACGTACCGAGCCGGCGACCACCGGGTCGACGATCTCCAGGTGCGACGGGTTGAACGCCAGCGTCAGGTGCACCGGGCCGCCGCTGGTGGCGACGTCGGCGGAGAAGCCCATGTGGTACTTCACGTCGCCGGCCACGGCGCGGTCGTCGTGCTCGAAGCGGCCTTCGAATTCGTCGAACAGCTTGCGCGGGCTCTTGCCCAGGGTGTTGACCAGCACGTTCAGGCGGCCGCGGTGGGCCATGCCGATCACCACGTCCTTGACGCCGTCGGCGCCTGCGCCGCGGATCACGGTGTCCATCATCGGGATCAGCGAATCGCCGCCTTCCAGCGAGAAACGCTTCTGGCCGACGTACTTGGTGTGCAGGTAGCGCTCCAGCCCTTCGGCGGCGGTCAGGCGCTCCAGCGTGCGGCGCTTGGTGTCGACGTCGAGGTTGTAGTTGCCACCGGCGTTCTCGAGCCGCTGGTACAGCCACTGGCGCTGGCCAACTTCGGCGATGTACATGAACTCGGCGCCGATCGAGCCGGTATAGGTGGCCTTCAGGCGCGCGAACAGGTCGCGCAGCTTCATCCGCGGCTGGCCGCCGACGCCGCCGGTGCTGAACTCGTCGTTGAGGTCGGCATCGGACAGGTGGTGGAACGGCAGGCTCAGGTCGGGCGGGTTGACCGGCGGGGTCAGGCCCAGCGGGTCGAGCTGGGCGCCGAGGTGGCCGCGTGAGCGGTAGGCGGTGATCAGGCGGCCGACGTTGCGTTCGCGTTCATCGCCACCACCAACGGCGGCAGCACCGGAAACCGCGTTCCGGGCGGCCTCGGCGATGTGGGCGATGACGGCCGAATGCGGGACATCCCCGGCCTCGCGGCCCTTGAAGCCGTCGAACCAGGTCTTCCACCTGGGGTCCACGCTGTCCGGGGAAACGAGGTACTGCTCGTACAGATCCTCGATATAGGCGGCGTTGCCGCCGGCGAGTTGCGATGACTGCGCAAACTGCTTCAGGAGATTGTCCACGATGGGGAGTCGGATTCGCTTGATTATTGCTCAGGGAACCGGCGGTACCTTGCGGGGCGGGTGCCGCACGGGCGTGATGAATCCGCCGAATTATACGCTCGCGTGGACAGGAAGGGGCAGTGACGCCTGTCCACTGTCTTAATGCTCGGCCACCGCATGTCTTGCCGGAATGACGCTCAGATGCCGAGTGCGCGCAGCCCCGGGCAGTCGTGCGCACGCTCCCACATGCGCTGGAACCGTGTTTCGTGCGCGAGCGCACGGGCCGGGGAATCCAGCGACAACTCGCCGTCGGGGCGTTCGCCCATTGGACGAAAGTAGCAGTCGCCGGTGTCGTTGATGATGGTCGCCGAGGTCGCTGCGGCATCGGCCGGGTCGGCCGGCCCGCGCAGCACGAACACGCTGGGCAGGCGCTGCATCAGCGCCAGCAGCGCGGCCGGCAGGGCCTGCAGGTCGCCGTCGTGCAGCAATACCAGGGCCTGCTTGTCGTGGCGGGCGCTGGCGAAGTGGCGCAGGGCCTGCAGCACCGGCGGCTGCCCGAGCAGGGGGGCGTCGCCGCCGCGGCAATGCAGCAGCAGCCGGCGCCGGGCGCGGTGGGCCACGGCGGTGGCCGCGGCCGTGCCCTGGGCCGGGTCCTGCACGCGCATGGGCCCGTCCAGCCGCCGGCGCATGGTCTGGTGAACGATGCCGGCTTCCTCGAATTCCGCGCCTTCGGGCAGGAAACCGTTGCGGACGTAGAAATTGCGGGCGCCGAGCTGGGCGTGCAGCGCCACCTCGTCCCAGCCGCGGCGGCCGGCTTCGGCGACCAGCGCCTGCAGCAGGGCGGCGCCGACGTCGCGGTTGCGCCAGCCGGCGGCCACCGCCATGCGGCCGATGCGCCGCTGCGGCGTCAACCGGCCGGTACCGACGATCCGGCCGGCCGCGTCCAGGGCGACGACGTGGTGGCTGAGCGGGTCGAGCGCGTCGGTTTCCAGCTCCGCCGGGACCCGCTGCTCGTCGACGAACACGGCCCGGCGCAATGCGTGCAGCTGTTCGTGCCGGTGCGCGTAGTCGGCAGCCTCGATGCGGATGGTGGCGGGGGCGTCCATCGTGACGGCTTACGCGCGCTCGTCCCCGTCGTCGCAGATCACTACGACCTCGACGCCTTCCTCGCTGACCTGCACGGTATCGATGGCGGCGCTGGCCGGCTCGCCTTCGCCGGCTTCGGTGTATTCGATGACCTCGATTTCGAATTCCGGGGCGTCGGCATCCTCGTCGAACGCTTCTTCCATGACTTCCAGCGCATCCTGCTCGGCCAGCATCGCCGCCAGCGTTTCGGCGTCCAGCAGCTGGTAGTGGCCGCCGGCCAGCAGTTCCAGCACGGCGGCGCGGCCCTTGGCCGAGAGCCTGGCGAAGGCGGTGTCATCGAGTTGTTCGGCGGCGGCCAGCGTCTGCGCGTCCTTGACCGGCAGCGCGAAGTTGCGGCCGGAGCAATACAGCGATGCGCCACGGCTGGCGCGGCGCCAGGCCAGCCGCGCCCACGGATGGCGTTCGAGCAGGCCGCCTTCGGCCAGCACGGCTTCCACCTCCTCCGGCGCGGGCGGCGCCTGCGAGGGCAGGATGTCGCCGGCGGCCCGGTAGGTAGTGATGAAGCGGCCGAACCAGTCGCCGAGCCGGTCCGGGTCGTTCATGCGCAGGGCGTTGAGCGCGGCGACCACGCGGGTCATTGCCGTCGCGTCGATCTCGTTGGGATCGGCCGGCAGCTTCAGGTCCGGGTCCTGATAGCGGATCGCCTCGTCGGCGTCGGCCACCAGGTCGTCCAGCCAGTCGCTGATGAGCTCGGCCGAGGACGGCGCGCGCATGCCGAAGGAGAAGGTCAGGCATGGGTCCACCGCGACGCCATCGTGCGGCACGTTCGGCGGCAGGTACAGCATGTCGCCCGGCTCCAGCACCCAGTCGTGGGTGGGCTTGAAGCTCTTGAGCAGCTTCAGCTCGACGTCCTCGCGGAAGCCCAGCGGCGGGCGCTTGCCCTTGGTGGACTCGCTGGCGTCGATCTTCCAGCGGCGCTGGCCAAAGGCCTGCAGCAGGAACACGTCGTACTGGTCCACGTGCGCGCCGACGCCGCCGCCGGTGGCGGCGAAGCTGATCATCACGTCGTCCATGCGCCAGCGCGGCAGGAAGCCGAAGTGGTGCACCAGCGCGCGCACGTCCGGGTCCCACTTGTCCACGTCCTGCACCAGCAGGGTCCAGTCGTGGTCGGGCATGCCGGGGAAGTCTTCTTCGTTGAACGGGCCGGTGCGCAGCGTCCACCCGTCGGTCGCCGGGTCATGGCTGACGATGCGCGCCAGCGCGCCTTCCTCGCAGGCCAGCCCGGCCAGGTCCTCCGGCATCACCGGGGTCTGGAAACCGGCGAAGGCGCCGCGGATCAGCAGCGGGCGCTTCTGCCAGTAGTCGCGCAGGAAGCGCTCCGGGGTCATGCCCAGCATCAGCCCGGGGCGGGCCTGGACTTCGATCGGGAAGGGCTTGTTCTTGGCGGCGGCCATGCGGAAATCCTTGGTGCGATGGGTTTTGCAGGAGCGACGCGTGGAGCCCGGTCGCGACTTGCGTCGCTCCTGAAGGGGTGCAATGGGGTCAGATTTTCTTGGCCAGTTCGGCGGCCAAACCGGTATAGCTGCCCGGCGTCATCGCCAACAGGCGCTGCCTGGCGTCTTCCGGCAGCTCCAGCGATTCGACGAAGGCGCGCATCGACCCGGCGGTGATGCCCTGGCCGCGGGTCAGCGCCTTGAGCTGCTCGTAGGGGTTGGGCAGGCCGTGGCGGCGCATCACCGTCTGCACGGCTTCGGCCAGCACTTCCCACGCCGCGTCGAGGTCGGCGTCCAGCCGCTGCGGGTTCACCTCCAGCTTGCCCAGGCCCTTGGCCAGCGAGTCCAGCGCCACCTGGGTGTGGCCGAAGGCGGTGCCGAGCGCGCGCAGCACGGTGGAGTCGGTCAGGTCGCGCTGCCAGCGGCTGATCGGCAGCTTGGCGCTGAAGTGCTCGAACAGGGCGTTGGCGATGCCGAAGTTGCCCTCGGCGTTCTCGAAGTCGATCGGGTTGACCTTGTGCGGCATGGTCGAGGAGCCGACTTCGCCTTCCTTGAGCCTCTGCTTGAAGTAGCCCAGCGAGACATAGCCCCAGATGTCGCGGGCCAGGTCGATCAGGATGGTGTTGGCGCGGCGCGTGGCATCGCCGATCTCGGCGATGTTGTCGTGCGGCTCGATCTGGGTGGTGTACGGGTTGAACACCAGCCCCAGCGATTCGACGAACTTCTGGGCGAAGACCGGCCAGTCCACGTCCGGGTAGGACACGACGTGGGCGTTGTAGTTGCCGACGGCGCCATTGATCTTGCCGGTCAGCTCGACCGCGGCGATCTGCCGGACCTGCCGTTCCAGACGGGCGACGACGTTGGCGATTTCCTTGCCCAGCGTGGTCGGCGAGGCGGTCTGGCCGTGGGTGCGCGAGAGCATCGGCTGGCCGGCCTGGGCATGGGCGAGGCCGCGCAGGCTGGCGGCGATGCCGGCCAGCGCCGGCAGCAGCACGTCGCGGCGCGCCTCTTCCAGCATCAGGCCATAGGACAGGTTGTTGATGTCCTCGCTGGTGCAGGCGAAGTGCACGAACTCCAGCGCCGGGGCCAGTTCGGCGTCGTCGCGCAGGCGTTCCTTGATGAAGTACTCCACGGCCTTGACGTCGTGGTTGGTGGTGCGCTCGATTTCCTTGACTCGGGCCGCGTCGGCCGGGCTGAAGCCCTCGGCCAGTGCGCGCAGCGTGGCCTTGCCGGCGGCGGAGAAATCGGCCAGCTCGGCGATGCCCGGCTCGGCGGCCAGCGCCAGCAGCCATTCGATTTCCACCTTCACCCGGGCGCGGATCAGGCCGTACTCGGAGAAGATCGGGCGCAGCGCATCCACCTTGGAGGCGTAGCGGCCATCGAGCGGGGACAGGGCGAGCAGGGCAGAGTCGGTCATGGGGGCCGGAGGGTGATGACGATGGGGGCCATATTCTACGGCAGGGGCGGGCGGCTGCTCGCCGGGCCCCGAAGCCCCGAAGCCGCCTGTAGGAGCGATGTCAGTCGCGATGAGGCTTTACCGGGAATGCCCGGTCGCGACTGACGTCGCTCCTGCGGGGAGCGGGGAGGCTGGCCGCCATCGCCTCGCGCGGCACCGCGGCGTATGCTGCGCGCAGCCGCCAGCCCGGGCCTTCGCGCCGCCAGCCGCTGACTTCCTTACCCACATCAGGAGATTGCGAATGAGCGAGAAGTACCGGCTCGAACACGACAGCATGGGCGAACTGCAGGTGCCGGCCGAGGCGCTGTGGGGCGCGCAGACCCAGCGCGCGGTGCAGAACTTCCCGGTGTCCGGGCAGCGCATGCCGCGCGCCTTCATCCGCGCGCTGGGCCTGATCAAGGGCGCGGCCGCCGAGGTCAACAGCGGCTTGGGCCTGCTGCCCAAGGGCGTGGGCAGGGCGATCGCGGCGGCGGCGGCGGAAGTGGCCGCCGGCGCGCACGACGCGCATTTCCCGCTGGACGTCTACCAGACCGGCTCGGGCACCTCGTCGAACATGAATGCCAACGAGGTCATCGCCACGCTTGCCAACCACAGCGGCAAGGCCGGCAAGACCCGCGTGCACCCCAACGACCACGTCAACCTTGGGCAGAGTTCCAACGACGTGATCCCCACCGCCATCCGCGTCTCGGCACAGCTGGAAACGATGGAAACGCTGCTGCCGGCGCTCAAGCACCTGCGCCGGACCATCGACAGGCGCGGGCGCGCGCTGGGCAAGGTGGTCAAGACCGGCCGCACCCACCTGATGGACGCGATGCCGCTGACCTTCGCGCAGGAGTTCGGTGCGTGGTCGGCACAGTTGGCCTCGGCGCAGGGGCGCATCGAGGACGCGCTCAAGCGCCTGCGCCGGCTGCCGCTGGGTGGCACCGCGATCGGCACCGGCATCAACGCCGATCCGCGCTTCGGCGGCAAGGTGACGCGCGCGCTTTCGGCGGGCACCGGGGTCAAATTCGACAGCGCCGACAACAAATTCGAGGGACTGGCCGCGCAGGACGATGCGGTGGAACTGTCCGGCCAGCTCAACGCACTGGCGGTGGCGCTGATCAAGATCGCCAACGACCTGCGCTGGATGAACGCCGGGCCGCTGGCCGGGCTCGGCGAGGTGGAGTTGCCGGCGCTGCAGCCGGGCAGTTCGATCATGCCGGGCAAGGTCAATCCGGTGATCCCGGAGGCGACGGTGATGGCCGCCGCGCAGGTCATCGGCCACCACACCGCGATCACCGTGGCCGGGCAGACCGGCAACTTCCAGTTGAACGTGACCCTGCCGCTGATCGCGGCCAACCTGCTCGATTCGATCCAGCTGCTGTCCAGCGTGATGAACCTGCTGGCCGACAAGGTATTCGCCGGGCTGGTGGTCAAGCAGGAGCGGGTGCGCGAGGCACTGGCCCGCAACCCGATCCTGGTGACCGCGCTGAACCCCATCATCGGCTACGAGAAGGCCGCGGCCATCGCCAAGCGCGCCTACAAGGAGCAGCGCCCGGTGCTGGACGTGGCGCGCGAGGACAGCGGGCTGCCGGAGGCGGAGCTGAAGCGGCTGCTGGACCCGGCGGCGCTTACCCGCGGCGGTATCCACGGGTGAAACCGTAGGCGCGGGGCTTGCCCCGCGCAGGAGGCACTTCCCGGTAAGGCTTCATGCGGGGCAAGCCCCGCATCTACGGTTCTCAGCGCACCGCGCGCAGGTTGGCCAGTGCCTCGCCGTATTCCTTGAATTCGGGGATGTCGGTGGCCAGGTCGGCCGGGAAAGGCTGCTGCCCGGGCGCGGGCTGGATCGGCACGCTGCGTTCGCCGGTGCCGTTGGAGGTGGCGACGTCGGTCAGGGTGTTCTGGCGCAGGATCTGCAGCTTGACGAAGCTGTCCTGCAGTATTTCCTGCTGCGCCGGCTTCAGCGGGATCTCGATGTCGTCCACGCGCAGGTGGCCACCGGGCAGGATGGTCAGGTTGGGATAGGGCGCGCGCCGTATCGCCACCATGTCCGCGCTGACCTCGGTCTTGGGCTTGCTGCGCTCGGCGCGGTGGGCCGCGTACTTTTCGCGGTCGCCGCAGCCGCTGAGCAGGGTGGCGCAGGCGAACAGGACGGGCAGCAGCTTCTTCATGGCGGTGGTACGGGGACGAACGGCAGGGGCGGCATTCTACCGCCGCTGCCGGGTGCCGCGGCCTAGCGCAGCTTCACGCTGCCCTTGCGGCATTCCTCGATGTCGTCCTGGTTCATGGTGGCGTAGGGCTTGAACTCGGGGACGGCCGTGGCCAGCTGCTGCTGGGTGGCGAGCATGGCCGGCATCTGCTCGCAGATCTTCAGGGCGCTTTCTTCCAGCCGCTTCGCCTCGGCGTTGACCCGCTCCTCGATCTTGTCGGTATCGCCGGAGAAGATGCCCTTGATCGCCTCGCCGGCCGCGCGCATGCCGAGGTTCGCGCCCTGCACGCCGACGTCGATGCCGGCTTCGGCCACCTTCACGATCTGCGTGCGGTATTCCAGCAGCAGCTTGCGCTGGGCATCGTCGATGGCGACCGCTTTGCCGCCGATCAACAGGTCGCCGGCCGGGGTGATTTCCGCCTTGACGCCGTTGTTGCGGGAAACGCTGATGTTCTCCGTGGCCAGCTTCCTGCGGGCCTCGTCGGTGGCTTCGCGCACCTTCTTTCCGAGCGTGGTGTCGGCGGTTTCGGTCGCGGTGGAGGAGGACGGCTGCCCGCCGCAGGCGGCCAGCGGCAGGCACAGCAGCAGGGCGAACAGGCAGGTATCGAGCTTCTTCATGGCGGCGTCTTTTGCGGGAAAGTGGAAGGGATCAGTGCTTCTTCGGCAGGTCGACGCTGCCGCGGACGTCGCGGTGGTCGATCGAGCCGCTGCCGCGGCGGCGCACGCTCAGGCTGGCGGCGCCACGCACGTCGAGGTCGCCCGACCCCAGCGTGCCCAGCGTCACCGCACCCTGCACGCCGTCCAGTTCGACGTCGCCCGAGCCGATGCTGTCGATGTCCACCGCGCCCTGCACGTCGCGCAGCTTCAGGTCGCCGGAGCCGATGCTGCCGACCTTGGCTTCGCCGCGCACGCCACGGGCCTGGACGTCGCCGGAACCGACCGACAGCACGTGCAGCGTACCGATGTTGTCCAGCTCGACGTCGCCCGAGCCGACCGCGACGCTCGCCAGGCCACCGATATCGCGTGCCTTGACGTCGCCGGAGCCGACGTCGGCGCTCATCGCCCGTGCGCCGCCCAGCGTGGCGTCGCCGGAGCCGACCTTGAGCTGTACCAGCAGCGTGTCCGGCAAGGTGCCGGCGATGTCCAGCCAGGCGTAGGTGCTGCCGAGGTTGAAGTTCAGCCCCGGCTGCTTGCGTTCCAGCGTGACGGTCAGCTTGTCGCCGCTCTTGCGCTGGCTCAGCGACAGCTGGCCCAGCAGGTCCTGGCTGGAGGCGCAGGCGCGGCCGGACAATTCGCCTTTGGCGCCGGGGCCGGCCTGCAGGCGCAGGTCATGGCTGTTGACCTCGAACACCACCGCCTTCACCCCGGCGAGGTCCAGTTCCAGTGCCTGCGGTTGGCTGAACTTGCAGTGTTCTTCGGCGAAGGCGCTGGCCGGCAGCAGGGCCAGGGCGAACAGCAGAGGCGTGATCTTCATCGGGATTCCTCGCGGGTGCAGGGGGTCAGATTTCGTCGCGGCGCTGGCGCAGCCAGATGGCGGCGGCGATGAACAGCACGCCGGCGATCGCGCCGATCCACAGTTGCGGGCTGGCCAGGGCTGCCAACTGGTCGGCCGGGGTGAAGCCATCCAGCACCGATTGCAGCGACTGGCCCTGCGTGGACCTGGCCTGGTAGGCGACCTCGATGCCTGGGAGGGTACCCAGCAGCAGGCGGCCGACCACGTGCGCCCAGAACCAGCCGGCGTCCAGTGCGAACAGCTTCATCAGCCCGAACCAGCTGACGACGACCCCGGCGAACACCGGCAGCATCACCGCCCACAGGAACGGCTTGCTCTTCGCCCACGCCGAGCACAGCAGTAGCCAGCCGACGGTGGGCAGCGCCCACAGCGCGTAGACCGGCATCCAGCACAGCATCCCCGCGATGAGCGTGAACGGGTTGGACGGCACCCAGATCAGCGTTACCGGGTTACCGCCGTGGGCCAGTACCACGATGCTGATGATCACGATGAAGCCGAACATGGTGAGGATGGCCGCCAATGTCGCCAGCACCGGCGCGATGACCACCGCGCTGACTAGCTTGGACAGCACCGTCTGCGTGTCGGACAGCGGCAGCGACTTCCAGAACAGCACGCTGCGGTCGCGGCGGTCGTCGTACAGTGCGCCCAGGCAATAGAAGAACACCACGAAGCCGAGCACGATGAACGGCCATGTCGAACTGAGCAGCAGAGTGACGTTCATGCCTTCGCCGAACTTGGCCATGTCGGCCGGCGTCATCTGCTGGGTCAGGGTGCCCAGGTTCAGGCCGTTGATGTGCACGCCGTTGGTGTCGTAGATGGGCAGGTCGCCATTGGCTGCGGCGCGATGGGCGAGGAACAGCCCGGCGATGAGCATCATCACCGTCAGCAGCAGCGAGATGCCGCCGGCCACCAGCGGTGCGCGCAGGAAGCCGCCGCGGTTTTCCCAGTATTCGCGCTTGAGCAGCCACTTGAACTTGCCCAGCGGGGTGATGTGGTGGACGGCGTTCATGCGTAGGTTCCCTTCATGATGGCCACGAACAGGTCGGCTAGGCCGGGGTTGCGGGTTTCGCCCAGGGCGTCCAGTTGCGCGCGGTCGGCGCCGTCGTACAGCAGCACGGTCTTGCCGAACGGCAGCGCGCGCTCGTCGATGGGGTGCAGTTCGCGCGCGGCCTGCACGGTGTCGGCCGAGGCCAGCAGCTCGGTGTAGCGGCCGGACATGCTTTCCATGTCGGCCGACAGCACGATCCTGCCGTCGCGGATGAACAGCACGTCGGTGAGGATGTGCTCGATCTCCTCGACCTGGTGGGTGGTGATGAGGATGGTCTTCTGCTCGTCGAAGTAGTCCTCCAGCAGACGCTGGTAGAACTCCTTGCGGTACAGGATGTCCAGGCCCAACGTGGGCTCGTCCAGCACCAGCACGCGGGCGTCGATGGCCATCACCAGCGCCAGGTGCAGTTGCACCACCATGCCCTTGGACAACTCGCCCACGCGTTGCTTCGGCAGCAGCTTGGTATTGGCGAGGAAGCGCTCGCAGCGGGCGCGGTCGAAGCGCGGGTGCACGCCGGCGACGAAATCGATGGCTTCCTTCACCCGCATCCAGCGCGGCAGCACCGCCACGTCGGCGATGAAGCAGACGTCGTTCATCAAGGCGTTGCGCTGGCTGCGCGGGTCCATGCCCAGCACCCGCAGCTCGCCCTCGAACGCGGTCAGGCCGAGCATGGCCTTCAGCGCGGTGGTCTTGCCCGCGCCGTTGGGGCCGATCAGGCCGACGATGCGGCCCGGCGCGATGGTGAAGCTGGCGTCGTCCAGCGCCGGCTTGCGCTTGTAGGCCTTGCGCAGGCCGCGAGCGGAAACGACGGTTTCGGCAGTGGCGTTCATTGTTGGGTCCCCGATGGCAGCAAATCGTCCAGGCTCAGCCCCAGGCGCTGGATGCGCTCCAGCACGCCGGGCCACTCTTCATTGAGAAAGCGCTCGCGCTCGCTGCCGCGCAGCTTGCGCGCGGCCTCCTCGGTCATGAACATGCCGAGGCCGCGGCGCTTCTCGACCAGGTTCTCGTCGGCCAGTTCCTGGTAGGCGCGCGAGACGGTGATCGGGTTGAGCTGGTATTCGGCGGCCACCTGGCGCACCGAGGGCAGGGCGTCGCCCGGCTTGATGATGCCGTCCAGCATCATCGCGATGACCCGGTCCTTCAGCTGGCGGTAGATTGGAGCGCCATCGCTCCAGTGGATGTCGCTCATGGTCAGCTCCGTGGGTTCAGCGGACGTGCGAACGAGAAATAGGGCAGGGACAGGCTGGTGCGCACCCGCCGCGCGTGGCGCCGGGCCTTCTCCGGCAGGTCGGCCTCGGCCGCTTCGCCGGCGAGGCCGGCATCGGGTGTTGGCGCAGCGCTGCGGCCGGCCGGCATGGACAGGGTGCAGCCGAGCAGCAGCAGCGTACCGGCGGCGGCAAGCGCTGGCAGGGCAGGGCGACAGTGCTTCAGGTCCATTGCGATCCCCCGTGCAGGGTGTCTGGTGTTGTATGCAACTATAACACCGATACGCCGACATGCAACTCCCCTGTAACCCAACTGATGGCCTAGTCTTTTAAGTTGACGCCGACGGGCAACCGGGAGAACACAGATGGCACTTCGAAATTTCCTGCTGGGCATGGTGATTGCCGGCCTTTTCATGGCGCCGGCCCATGCCGGGGACGAACCCCTGCTGGACCGCGACTACCGCCCGCTGGCCGGCAAGGAGCCGGTCAACCTGGATCATGACTACGGCGGCAAGGTGCTGCTGGTGGTCAACACCGCCTCCAAGTGCGGTTACACGCCGCAGTACGAAGGACTGGAGGCGCTGCACCAGGAACTGGGCGGCCGCGGCTTCGCCGTGCTCGGCTTTCCGTCCAACGACTTCAAGGGCCAGGAGCCGGGCAGCGAGGCGGAGATCCAGGAGTTCTGCACGCTGACCTACGGGGTGAAGTTCCCGATGTTCGAGAAGGTGCACGTGATCGGCGACGACGCCACCCCGCTGTACCGTGACCTCACCCGCCTGACCGGCGTTGCGCCGGGCTGGAACTTCCACAAGTACCTGATCTCGCGCGACGGCCGGGTGGTGGCACAGTTCCCGAGCAAGGTGCGCCCGGACGATGCCGGGCTGCGCGCGGCGATCGAGCGCGAGCTTGCGGCACCGGTCCCGCACCACCATTGAGAGGTGCCGCGCGCACCTCGACATCACCGGCACGCGTGCGACAATGGCGCCCCTCGCGCCGATGGCGGCGTTTGTTCACTTCCAGAGAATGCAGCGAATGAAGATGGGAAAGCGTGGCGCCGCGGCGTCGCTTCTGATTCTGGCAATGGCCGCCACCGGTGCCGCCATCGCGCAACAACCCGCCGCCCCGGTGGCCACCAAGGAGAAGTCCGTTTTGACCTCGGAACGTGAAAAAGTCGGTTACGCCATCGGCGTGGATGTCGCCAGTTCGTTCGAGCCGGTTGCCGCCGACGTGGATGTCGCCGCGCTGCGCCGCGCCGTGGAGAACGCTTTCGCCGGCGGCCAGCCGCTGCTGTCGCAGGAAGAGGCGCAGCAGACCGACCAGGCCCTGCGCACGACGATGATGGTGCGCGCCGGGCAGCCGGTGCCGGGCATGGCGCCGGGCAGCCAGCCGCCGCCGGTGGACCGCGAGAAGGTCGGCCTGATGCTGGGCAGCTACGCCGTCGGCCCGTCGCTGGCGCCGATCAAGGACGAGATCGACCTGGACGCGACCTTCCAGGCCATCACCACCCTCTTCGCCAAGGGCACCCCGCTGATGGACCGCCAGCAGGCGCAGGCCACGCTGCAGGCCTACAGCACCGCCAAGCAGGCCGCCGCCGCCGGCAAGAACCGCGAGGAAGGCGTCGCCTTCCTGGCCAAGAACAAGACCCAGCCGGGCGTGGTGACCACCGCCTCGGGCCTGCAATACCAGGTGCTGCGCGCCGGCAACGGCGAGCGCCCGCTGGCCAGCAGCCGGGTGCGGGTGAACTACGAAGGCAAGCTGCTTGACGGCACCGTGTTCGACAGCAGCTACGAGCGCGGCCAACCGGTCGATTTCGGCCTGGGCCAGGTCATCAAGGGCTGGACCGAGGGCGTGGCGCTGATGCCGGCCGGTTCCAAGTACCGCTTCTGGATTCCGTCCGAGCTGGCCTACGGCAGCGAAGGCACCCCGGGTGGCCCGATCGGCCCGGACGCGACGCTGACCTTCGACGTCGAGCTGCTGAGCGTCCTGCCGTAAACCACCGGAGCCACCGTTTCCAATGCGCGTCGCTATTTTCGGCACCGGTTATGTAGGTCTCGTCACCGGGACCTGCCTGGCCGAAGTGGGGCATGACGTGGTCTGCGTCGACATCGACCAGGCCAAGGTCGATGGCCTGAACCGCGGCATCGTCCCGATCTACGAGCCGGGACTGGAGCCGATGGTGAAGGCCAACCATGCCGCATCGCGGCTGGCCTTCACCACCGACGCGGCCGCTGCCATCGCGCATGGGCAGGTGGTGTTCATCGCCGTCGGCACGCCGCCGGACGAGGACGGCAGCGCCGACCTGCAATACGTGCTGGCGGTGGCCCGCACCATCGGCCGCCACCTGCAGCGGCCGACCGTGGTAGTCAACAAGTCGACGGTGCCGGTGGGCACCGCCGATCGGGTGCGTGCGGCGATTGCCGGCGAACTGGCCGCGCGCGGCGTGGAAATCGACTTCGACGTGGTTTCCAACCCCGAGTTCCTCAAGGAAGGCGATGCGGTGGCCGACTGCATGCGCCCGGACCGCATCATCGTTGGCGCCGCCGACCCCGGGTCGGTGGCGGTGATGCGTCGCCTGTACGCGCCGTTCAACCGCAACCACGACCGCGTGGTGGAAATGGACGTGCGTTCGGCCGAGCTGACCAAGTATGCCGCCAACGCGATGCTGGCGACCAAGATCAGCTTCATGAACGAAATCGCCAACATCGCCGAGCGCGTCGGCGCCGATGTCGAGCAGGTGCGCCAGGGCATCGGCTCGGACCCGCGCATCGGCTGGCACTTCATCTACCCGGGCGCCGGCTACGGCGGCTCCTGTTTCCCCAAGGACGTGCAGGCTTTGGCGCGCACCGCCGTGCAGCATGGCCACGTGCCGCGGCTGCTGGATGCGGTGGAGGCGGTCAACGATGCGCAGAAGAGCCACCTGTTCGAGCTGATCCAGCGCCACTACGACCGTGGCGAGGACGAAGGCGTGCGCGGCAAGACCTTCGCGGTGTGGGGGCTGGCGTTCAAGCCCAATACCGACGACATGCGCGAAGCCTCCAGCCGCCGCCTGCTGGCGCAGTTGTGGGAAGCCGGCGCGCACGTGCGCGTCTACGACCCCGAGGCGATGCAGGAGGCGCGCCGCATCTTCGGCGAGCGCGGGGACCTGATGTTCTGCGAATCGGCCCATGACGCGCTGGAAGGCGCCGACGCACTGGTCGTGGTCACCGAGTGGAAGCAGTTCCGCAGCCCGGATTTCGCGCGCATCGCCGCGGCACTGGGCGACGACGTGGTGTTCGACGGCCGCAACCTGTACCAGCCAGACGAGATCGAAGCGGCCGGGCTGGCCTATTACGGCATCGGCCGGGGGCGTTCACTGCATGTCTGAGTTGTTTCCAAACGAACGCGAGCAGGCGCTGGAAGCGCGCCTGGTCGAACTGGAAATGCGTGTTTCCTTCCAGGAGCATGCACTGGCCGAGCTGAGCGAAGCGCTGGCCGACGCGCGCCTGCAGGGCAGCCGCAACGCCGACGTGCTGCGGGTGCTGCTGGAAGACCTGGGCAAGGTGCGCAACGCACTGTATTCCGCCGACCCGGCGAGCGAGCCGCCACCCCCGCATTATTGATGCCGCCCTGATTGGTGGCCGGGGGCGGGTTGGTGGGTGCAGGAGCGGCCCGTCCGCGAAGGCTCCCACCACGAATCGTCACCTATCCCATCAGCCGACACCGCACCATGAGCGACACACTCCGCGACCAACTGCTCGGGTTGGGCTTCAAGTCCGCCCCCAAGCCGGAACGCAAGCCCGAAGCGCGCCGCGACAACCGCCCGCAGGGCAAGCATGGCCAGCAGCCCGGCAACAAGCAGGGCAGCAAGGCCAGCCACGGCGGCAAGCCGGGGCAGGGTGGAAAGCCCGCGCGTGGCGGGCAACCGGCCCCGCGCAAGCCGCGCTCGCAGGAAGACATCGACCTGGCCAAGGCCTACGCGATCCGCGCACAGCGGGAGAAGGACGAGCGCATCGAGGCCGAGCGGCAGAAGCAGGAAGAAGCGCGCCTGCGCCGCGAGGCGCGCGCGAAGCTGGACGAGCTGCTCAAGGACAAGGGGCTGAACGACCCCGCCGCCGACATCGCCCGCCACTTCCCGTATGGCGGCAAGATCAAGCGCATCTACGTCACCGCCGAGCAGCTCAAGGCGCTGAACGCCGGGCAGTTGGGCGTGCTGCAGCAGAACGGGCGCTACGTTCTGGTGACCGCCGAGCTGCTGGCCGAGGCGGAGCAGGTCTTCGCGCCGGCCGTGGCGCTGAAGGTGGACCCCGACGCACCGGCCGGGGACGATCCCTATGCCGATCCGAAGTACCAGGTCCCCGACGATCTGGTCTGGTGACCATCACGTGTAGGAGCGACGTGAGTCGCGACCGGGCTTTGTCGAGAGACGTTCACGGTCGCGACTCACGTCGCTCCTACGCTTTGGAAACGGGCATTCGTTTCCCGGGCACGAACCACCACGCGATCAACGCGCCGGCCAGGGCAAAGCAGCCGCCGGCGATGAAGGCCACCCTGCCGCCGCCGAAGTGCCACAGCTGGCCGGCGATCAGCGCGCCGAGCACGCCGCCCAACCCGGACGAGAAACCGTAGAACAGCCCCTGCCCGTGGCCGTTGAGGTTGCCGGGGAAATAGCGCGCCAGCAGTTGCATCGCCGAGGCGAAGAACGCGGCGAAGCCGAGGCAATGGGTGGCCTGCGCGGCCAGCATCACCGGGAGGTTCTCCGGCCACAGCGCGGTGGCCCACCAGCGCAGCGCGGCGCTGGCCATCGATACGATCAGCAGCCAGCTGGCGTCCCAGCGGCGGAAGAAGCCGGCGATCAGGAAGAACACCGCCACCTCGAACACCACGCCCACCGTCCACATCAGGCCGAGCATCGCCGCGCCGTAGCCGTGGTGCTCCATGTAGATGGAGAAGAACGTGTAATAGGGCCCGAACGAGAGCTGTTCGAGGAAGGCGGCGACGAAGAACGCCAGTACCGGCGGTCGCCGCACGATCGCCCAGAAGCCCTGCACGTGCGCGGCATGGGTGCCGATGTGGCGGGCGTAGCGGTTGCCAAAGGCCGCACCGGTCATCAGCACGAACAGTGGCAGCATCCACCACGGCAGCGCGGCGGCGCCGTGGCGCTCGATCAGCCAGCCGAACAGCATCACCACCGCGATGAAGCCCAGCGAGCCCCACACCCGGATCATGCCGTAGCGGTGGCTGTCGCTGCCCAGGTGGGTGAGGGTGATCGACTCGAACTGCGGCATCACCGCGTTGTAAAAGAAGCAGAAGCCCACCATCACCACATACAGCATCCATTGCGGTTGCGGCGGCAGGAAGCCGGCGAAGCTGACGACGGTCAGCACGCAACCGATGCGCAGCCAGCGGATCGGCCGCGGCGACAGCGCCGCCAGCGAGGTCCAGGTGCTGGGCGCGACGACGCGGGTGGCGTACCACAGGCTCATCATCACGCTGATCGCGGTCACGCCCATGCCGCGCGACTGCAGGTACAGGCTCCAGTACGGGGTGAACGCGCCCAGTGCGGCGTAGTAGAAGAAATAGAAGCTGGACAACCGGGTGACGGGGACCGGCGGCCGTGGGGAAGCGCGAGTCATGGAGAAGGCGCCTGTGGCGCTGGCAACGGGTTCGTATTGTGCCCGCGGCACAAGGGCAACGGGAGAGCGCCTGCGACAGGAACCGCGGGAGCGGGCAAGCCCGTTCCCATCGGTTTCATTCAGGGTCGTAATCGAGGTTGGAGGCCAGCCACCTCTCCGCCTGCGCACGGTCCACGCCCTTGCGCCGCGCGTAGTCGGCCACTTGCTCCTTGGACACCCGGCCGACCACGAAGTACTGGCTCTGCGGATGGCTGAAGTAATAGCCGGACACCGCCGCGGCCGGCAGCATCGCGAAGCCTTCGGTCAGGATCATGTCGGCGTTGCGTTCGGCATCCAGCAGGTCGAACAAGGTGCGCTTCTCGCTGTGCTCGGGGCAGGCCGGATAGCCGGGGGCGGGGCGGATGCCGCTGTATTTCTCGGCGATCAGCGCCTCGTTGTCGAGCGCTTCGTCCGCCGCATAGCCCCAGAATTCGGTGCGCACGCGGTGGTGCAGGCGCTCGGCCAGCGCTTCGGCCAATCGGTCGGCCAGCGCTTTGAGCAGGATCGCGTTGTAGTCGTCGAACCCGGCGCGGAAGCGCTCCAGGTGCGGCTCGATGCCGAGGCCGGCGGTGACGGCGAAACCGCCGATCCAGTCCTGCTTGCCGCTGCCTTCCGGCGCGATGAAGTCGGCCAGGCAGAAATCCGGGCGTTCGGCCGGCTTGTCCACCTGCTGGCGCAGGAAGTGCAGGGTGGCATGAAGCCCCTCTCCCTCCGGGAGAGGGATTGGGGTGAGGGTGCGGGGTCGCAAAGATGGTGCAGATGTCGCGCCCTCATCCGCCCTTCGGGCACCGTCTCCCGCAGGGAGAAGGGAAACAACGACATCGTCGCCACGGCTGTTGGCCGGCCACAGTCCGAACACCGCCTTGGCCGTCAGCCACTTCTCCTTGATGATCGTGTCCAGCATCGCACGCGCATCGCGGTACAGCTCGCTGGCCTGCACGCCGACGATCTCGTCAGTGAGGATGGCCGGGAACTTGCCGGCCAGCTCCCACGCGCTGAAGAACGGCGACCAGTCGATGAACGGCAGCAGGTCGTCCAGCGGCCAGTCGTCGAACACGTGCAGGCCGGGCTGCTTCGGCGCCGGTGGGTCGTACTGCGCCCAGTCGCAGCTGAAGCGCTGGCCGCGTGCATGTTCCAGCGAAACCAGCCGCTTGGCGTCACCACGGTTGCGGTGGCGCTGGCGGATCTCGGCGTAGTCGGCCTCGTTGGCGGCGACGAACGGGCCGCGCAGCTCCTCGGAAATCAGCGACTGGGCCACGCCGACCGCGCGCGAGGCGTCCTTGACCCAGATCGTCGGTGACTTGTAATGCGGGTCGATCTTCAGCGCGGTATGCGCGCGCGAGGTGGTGGCGCCGCCGATCATCAGCGGGATGCTCAGCCCCTGGCGCTGCATTTCGCGGGCAACGTGGCTCATTTCCTCCAGCGACGGGGTGATCAGGCCCGATACACCGATCAGGTCGGCGTTCTCGGCCAGCGCGGTGTCGATGATCTTCTGCGCCGGCACCATCACCCCGAGGTCGACCACCTCGAAGTTGTTGCAGGCCAGCACCACGCCGACGATGTTCTTGCCGATGTCGTGCACGTCGCCCTTGACCGTGGCCATGACGATCTTGCCGTTGCTCTTGCCGACATCACCGGTGCGCAGTTTCTCGGCCTCGATGAACGGCAGCAGGTAGGCCACCGCCTTCTTCATCACCCGTGCCGATTTCACCACCTGCGGCAGGAACATCTTGCCGGCGCCGAACAGGTCGCCGACCACGTTCATGCCGTCCATCAGCGGGCCTTCGATCACGTCCAGTGGGCGCGCGGCCTGCTGCCGGGCTTCCTCGGTGTCTTCCTCGACCCAGGCGTCCAGGCCGTGTACCAGCGCGTGTGCCAACCGTTCGCGCACCGGCTTGTCGCGCCAGCCCAGGTCCTCGACCTTCTTCTCGCCCTTCCTGCCCTTGTAGCGCTCGGCGATTTCCAGCAGGCGCTCGGTGCCGTCCTTGCGGCGGTTGAGGATCACGTCCTCCACCCGCTCGCGCAGTTCCGGGTCGAGCTGGTCGTAGATCGGCAGCGCGCCGGCATTGACGATGCCCATGTCCATGCCGGCCTTGATCGCGTGGTACAGGAACACCGAGTGGATCGCCTGCCGCACCGTTTCGTTGCCGCGGAACGAGAACGACACGTTCGACACGCCGCCGGACACGTGGCAGTGCGGCAGCGTCTGCTTGATGATGCGGGTGGCCTCGATGAAGTCCACCGCGTAGTTGTCGTGCTCCTCGATGCCGGTGGCGACGGCGAAGATGTTCGGGTCGAAGATGATGTCCTGCGGCGGGAAGCCGACCTGCTCGGTCAGGATGCGGTAGGCGCGCGTGCAGATCTCCACCTTGCGTGCGCAGGTGTCGGCCTGTCCCTCCTCGTCGAAGGCCATCACCACCGCGGCGGCGCCGTAGCGGCGCACCAGCCTGGCGTGCTCGATGAAGGCCGCTTCGCCTTCCTTCATCGAGATCGAGTTGACCACGCTCTTGCCCTGCAGGCATTTCAGCCCGGCCTCGATCACGCTCCATTTCGAGGAATCGACCATCACCGGGATGCGGGCGATGTCCGGCTCGGACATGATCAGGTTGAGGAAGCGCACCATCGCCTTCTCGGAGTCGATCAGGCCCTCGTCCATGTTGACGTCGAGGATCTGCGCGCCGTTGGCGACCTGTTGCCGGGCCACGTCCACCGCTTCCTCGTAGCGTTCTTCCTTGATCAGCTTCTTGAACTGCGCGCTGCCAGTGACGTTGGTGCGCTCGCCGACGTTGACGAACAGCAGGTCGGGGGTGATGACCAGCGGTTCCAGCCCGGACAGGCGGGTATGGGGCGTGTTACTCATGCGGTCTGCTCCTGCGCCTGCGGCAGTGCGCGCGGCGCAATGCCGGCCACCGCTTCGGCGATCGCCTTGATGTGCGCCGGGGTGGTGCCGCAGCAGCCGCCGACCAGATTCAGCAGGCCGGAGGTGGCGAACTCCTTCAGCGTGGCGGCCATTTCCTCCGGTGTCTCGTCGTATTCGCCGAAGGCATTGGGCAGGCCGGCATTCGGGTGGGCGCTGACGTAGCCGCTGGACACCTGCGCCAGCGTTTCCACGTGCGGGCGCATGTCGGTCGCGCCGAGCGCGCAATTGAAGCCGATCGACAGCGGCTGGCCATGCGCGACCGAGGCGTAGAAGGCTTCGGCGGTCTGTCCGGACAGGGTGCGGCCGGAGGCATCGGTGATGGTGCCGGAGATCATCACCGGCAGGCGGCCGCCGCGTGCGTCGAAGGCCTCCTCGATCGCAAACAGCGCGGCCTTGGCATTGAGCGTGTCGAAGATGGTTTCCACCATCAGCGTGTCGGCGCCGCCGTCGATCAGGCCATCGATGGCCTCGCGATAGGTGCTGCGCAGCTCGTCGAAGCTGGTGTTGCGGAAGCCCGGGTCGTTGACGTTGGGGCTGATCGACGCGGTGCGGCTGGTCGGACCGATCACGCCGATGACGAAGCGCGGCTTGTCCGGCGTCTGTGCCTCTATGGCGTCGCAGCATTGCCGGGCCACCTGCGCGCCGGCCTTGTTCAATTCATGGACCAGGTGTTCGAGGTGGTAGTCGGCCTGGCTGACCGAGGTGGCGTTGAAGGTATTGGTCTCGACCAGATCGGCACCAGCCTGCAGGTATTCGGTGTGGATGCCGGCGATGATTTCGGGCCTGGTCAGCAACAGCAGGTCGTTGTTGCCTTTCAGGTCATGGCCGCAGCCGCGGCCATGCACGTGGGCGCTGTCGAAACCCTCCACGAACCGCTGGCCGCGGTAGTCGGCTTCCTCCAACCCGTGACGCTGGATCATCGTGCCCATCGCGCCATCGATGATCAGGATGCGTTGATCCAGGGCGCGCAGCAGCTTGGCGACGCGGTCGGGGTGGAGCCAGGGGAGGGCTTGCATGGGGCGGGCCGTGAGGTTGGGACGAGGGCAGTGCGTAGACAGCGGTGGTGCTTCGGTGGCTCAGGAGCGGTGGGCGATCAGCGAGATCACCTCGAAATGCGGCGGGCGCTTCTCGCGGGTGACGGTTTCCAGGCTGGACACTTCCAGCCCGGCCTTCTCGACGAACCTGCGCAGCTCCTTGCCGGTGAAGCCGAGGTTGACGTGGCCATAGGCTTCCACCGCGGCCTTGTGTTCGTGGCGGGCAAGGCTGCACAGCATCAGCCGGCCGCCCGGGCGCAGCACCCGCGCGCATTCGGCCACGGCCTTCGCCGGCTGGTTGGCATAGGTGAGGGCGTGCATCAGCACGACCAAATCGAAGCTGCCATCGTCGAACGGCAGCTTGTGCATGTCGCCTTCGCGGACCTCGACATTGGGCAGCTTGCGCAGGCGCTCGCTGGCAGCGGCGACCACGCGGGCGCTGGTATCGACGCAGACGTAGCGCTGCGCATGCGGCGCCAGCAGTTCGGCCAGCACGCCGTCGCCGGAGGCGATGTCGAGCACGTCGCCGGTTTCCAGCAGCGGCAACGCGCTGCGTGCCATCGCCTCCCAGGTGCGGCCGGGCGAGTAGTGGCGCTCCATGTCGCCGGCCACGCTGTCGGCCCAGTTCTGGTCGGCCGCGCGCATCGCCAGTACCGACGGCACGCGCTCGGCGTCCTGGCGCAGCAGCGGGTCGTCGCTGCCGGTGCTCAACGCGTGCCACAATGCACGCTGCGCCGGGTCCAGCGCGGCCTCGTCGAAGCGGTAGTAGGCCGACACGCCGGCGCGGCGGTCGCGGACCAGCCCGGCTTCCTTCAACCTCGCCAGATGGGTGGAAACACGCGGCTGCGCCAGCGTGGTGATGGCCGACAGCTCGGCCACGGTCAATTCCTCCTGCTCCAGCAGGGTCAGCAGGCGCACGCGGGTGGCGTCGGCGAACACCTTCAGGCGAGTCGACCAGTCTTCCAGATCCATGAATATCTACCTATCGCGATATAGAGATATTCTGCTGCGGCGGTGCGGCAGGGTCAAGGCGCGCATGGGCCAGGGGCGGTTGCAATGGTTACAATCGCAACTTCGCAATGCCCTGGGAGGGGTGCAGTGGATTTCAGCTTCAACGAAGAGCAATTGATGTTGCAGGACGTCGCCCGCCGCATCGCCCAAGAGAAGATCGCGCCGAGCGCCGAGCATCACGACGCCACCGGCGAGTACCCGCTGGAGAACATCCGCCTGCTCGGCGAGAACGGGCTGATGGGCATCGAGGTGCCGGTCGAGTACGGCGGCGCCGGCATGGACCCGGTGTCCAGCGTGCTGGCGATCGTCGAGGTGTCCGCCGCCGACGCCGCGCACGCCACCATCATGTCGGTCAACAACTCGCTGTTCTGCAATGCCGTGCTCAGCCACGGCAGCGAGGAGCAGAAGCAGGTGTACGTGCGTGCGATTGCCGAGGGCCGCGAGATCGGCGCGTTCGCGCTGACCGAGTCGCAATCCGGCTCCGATGCCACCGCGATGCGCTGCCGCGCGGTGAAGCAGGCCGACGGTTCCTACGTGATCAACGGCCAGAAGAGCTGGATCACCTCCGGCCCGGTGGCGCGTTACATCGTGCTGTTCGCGGTGACCGACCCGGCGCAGGGCGCGCGGGGCATCACCGCCTTCATGGTCGACACCGCCCGCCCAGGCTTCGGCCGCGGCAAGACCGAGCCGAAACTCGGCGTGCGCGCATCGGCGACCTGCGAGATCGAGTTCCAGGATTACGTGGCGCGACCCGAGGACGTGCTGGGCGTGGAAGGGCAGGGCTTCAAGATCGCGATGAGCCTGCTCGACTCCGGCCGCATCGGCATCGCCTCGCAGGCGGTGGGCATCGCCCGCGCCGCCTACGAGGCGTCGGTGGCCTATGCGAAGGAGCGCAAATCGTTCGGTGCGCCGATCGGCAGCTTCCAGATGATCCAAGCCAAGATCGCCGACATGAAGTGCAAGCTCGACGCGGCGCTGCTGCTGACCCTGCGCGCGGCGTGGACCAAGGCGCAGGGCAAGCGCTTCTCCACCGAGGCCGCGGTGGCCAAGCTGACCGCTTCCGAGGCGGCGATGTGGATCGCCCACCAGGCCGTGCAGATCCACGGCGGCATGGGCTACTCCAAGGAAATGCCGCTGGAGCGTTATTTCCGCGACGCCAAGATCACCGAGATCTACGAAGGCACCAGCGAGATCCAGCGCATGGTCATCGCGCGCAACGAGACCGGCGTGCGCTGAAGCACACCAGCAGAGCCGTAGGAGCGACGTAAGTCGCGACCGGGGCTCTATAGGGAAACCTCTTGTCGCGACTCACGTCGCTCCTATAGGGGCGCAAAAGAAGCCCCGGCATTGCCGGGGCTTCGTCGTTGCAGGGCTGCGTTTGCGCTCAGCGATCCTGCTGCACGGTGCGTACCTTGTGCTGCTCGATGTACTGCTTCGACTGCTCGTCCAGCTTGTCGCCCAGCACGCGGCGCACGGTGACGAAGAACAGCGGGATCAGCAGCACGCCGATGATGGTGGCGAACAGCATGCCGCCGATGACGCCGGTGCCCAGCGAGTGGCGGGCGTTGGCGCCGGCGCCGGTGGAGATGGCCATCGGCAATACGCCCAGGATGAACGCGAACGAGGTCATCAGGATCGGCCGGAAGCGCAGGTGCGCGGCCTCGATGGCGGCCTCGCGCAGGGTCTTGCCGGCGGCGCGCTGCTCGACCGCGAACTCCACGATCAGGATCGCGTTCTTCGCCGCAAGGCCGATCACCGTGACCATGCCGATCTTGAAGTACAGGTCGTTCGGCAACCCGCGCATCAGCGAGAACACCACCGCGCCGAGGATGCCGACCGGCACCACCAGCAGCACCGACACCGGGATCGACCAGCTTTCGTACAGCGCGGCCAGGCACAGGAACACCACCACGATCGACAGCACCATCAGCAGGGTGGCGGCATTGCCGGCGAGGATTTCCTGGTAGGACATGCCGCTCCAGTCGTAGCCGAAACCGACCGGCAGCTTGTCGTGCACCAGGTTCTCCATCGTCGTCATCGCCTGCCCGGAGCTGCCGCCCGGCGCCGGCGAGCCGACGATGTTCACCGCCGAATAGCCGTTGTAGCGGCTCAGCGCCGGCGGCGCGTAGATCCAGTCGGACTTGACCACGGTGCTGAGCGGGATCATCGCCGGCTGGCCGTCGGCGTCCTTGCTCAGCGAGCTGGGCACGTAATAGCTGCGCAGCGATTCGGAGCCGGTGCGGAAGGCGGCATCGGCCTGCATGTTGACCCGCTTGATGCGGCCGCCATAGAAGAAGTCGTTGACGTACACCGGCGCCAGCATCATCTGCAGCGCGGTGTAGACGTCGTTGACCGCCACGCCCATCGCCTGCGCCTGCACGCGGTCCACCTTCAGCTGCAGCTGCGGCGAGTTCTCAAGCGTGTTCGGGCGCACGCCGACCAGTGACTTGTCCTCGGACGCCGCGCCGAGCAGGGTGTTGCGCGCGTCCATCAGCGCGTCCTGGCCGGTGCCGGCGCGGTCCTGCAGCCACATGTCGAAGCCGCCGAACTGGCCCAGGCCCTGCACGGTGGGCAGGTTGACCAGGAACACCTGCGCGTCCTTGATGCCGCCGAACGCCTTCATGTTCATCTTCTGGATGAACTCCGGCGCGGTCTCGTCGCGCTCGCCCCAGTCCTTGAGGCGGATGAAGGCCATGCCGACGTTCTCGCCGGAGCCGACGAAGCTGAAGCCGGTGACCTGCATCATGCCCTCGAACGAGGGGTCGTCCTGCATCAGCCCCAGCAACTGGTCGAACACCGCGCCGGTGCGGGCCTTGGTCGCCCCCGGCGGCAACTGCACGATGGCCAGCGCATAGCCCTGGTCCTCTTCCGGCAGGAAGCTGCCGGGCAGGCGGGTGAACAGCAGGCCGCACAGCGCGATCAGCAGTGCGAACACCATCAGCCAGCGCGGGCTGTGCCTGAGGACACTGCCGACGGTGCCGACGTAGCCCTTCTCGAGCCGGCCGTAGTACTTGTTGAAGGTGCGGTAGACCCAGTTCGGGTTGTCGTTGTGGGTCGGCTTGAGGAAGGCCGCGCACAATGCCGGGGTGAAGCTCAGCGCCAACAGCGCCGAGAAGCCCATCGACATGGCGATGGTCAGCGCGAACTGCTTGTAGATCTCGCCCGAGGCACCGGGCTGCATCGCACTGGGGATGAACACCGCCGCCAGCACCACGGTGATGGCCACCACCGCGCCGGTGATCTGGCCCATCGCCTTCTGCGTGGCCGGCTTCGGGTCGAGCCGGTCCTCGCTCATGATGCGCTCGACGTTCTCGATCACCACGATCGCGTCATCGACCACGATGCCGATCGCCAGCACCATCGCGAACAACGTGAGCTGGTTGATGGTGAAGCCGATCGCCAGCATGCCCATGAAGGTGCCCAGCAGCGCTACCGGGATCACCAGCGTCGGGATGATCGTCGCGCGGAAGTTCTGCAGGAAGATCAGCATCACCAGGAACACCAGCACGATGGCTTCCACCAGCGTGTGGATCACTTCCTTGATCGAGATGTTGACGAAGGTGGTGCTGTCGAACGGGGTGAACCAGCTCACGCCCTGCGGGAAGCTGCCGGCCAGGTCGTCCATCTTGGCGCGCACCGCGCGGGACACGTCCAGCGCATTGGCGCCGGGCAGCAGCTGGATGGCGAAGGCGGCCACCGGCTTGCCGTTGTAGCGGGTGTCGAAGCCGTAGTTGGAGGCGCCGAAGGCGACGCGGGCCACGTCCTTCAGCCGCACCACGCTGCCGTCGGCGTTGGCCCGCAGGATGGTGTTCTCGAATTCCTCCGGCGTGCTGTAGCGGCCCTCGGCGGCGACGGTGGCGGTGAACGCCTGCCCGTTAGGTGCCGGGTCGCCGCCCACCGAGCCGGCGGAGAACTGCAGGTTCTGGGTGCCGATGGCGTTGTACACGTCGGTGGCCGACAGGTGGTAGCCCTGCAGCTTCTCCGGGTTGAGCCAGATGCGCATGGCGTATTCGGAGCCGAACTGCTGGGTGCTGCCGACGCCGGGCACGCGCGAGATCTGCTCCAGCACGCGCGAGCCGACGATGTCGTTGAGCGCGTCGCGGTCCACCGTGCCGTCGTCCGAACGCACGCCCACGGCCATCAGGAAGCCGGCGTTGGCCTTGGCCACCACCACGCCCTGCTTGGTCACTTCCGAGGGCAGGCGCGGGGTCGCCAGCGACACCTTGTTCTGCACCTGCACCTGGGCGATGTCGGCGTCGGTGCCGCTGTCGAAGGTGAGGGTGATGCTCACCCGCCCGGTGGAGGACGAGGAGGAGCTGAAGTAGACCAGGTTGTCGATGCCGGTCAGCTGCTGCTCGATCACCTGGGTGACCGATTTCTCGGCGGTGGCGGCGCTGGCGCCGGGGTAGTTGGCGGTCACCGTGACTTGCGGCGGCGCCACGCTGGGGTAGGACTCCACGCCCAGGTTGAGGATCGAGATCACGCCGCCAAGCGAGATCAGGATGGCCACCACCCACGCGAATACCGGGTGCTCGATGAAGAATTTGGGCATGGGGAAGCTCCGTCAGTCCTGCTGCGGCTGCGCCGGGGCGGCGGCGGGCTTGGCCGCGGCCGGCTGCCACGGCATCGGCTTGGCCGGCTCGCCGGGCTTGACCTTCTGCAGGCCCGAGGCGATCACCTGGTCACCGGCCTCCAGCCCGGCCGAGACCAGCCAGTTGCCGCCCTGCTGGCCGTCCAGCACCAGGTCCTTGCGCACCACGTTGCCGTCCTTGCCGACCACCAGCGCGTAGCCGCCCTGCGCGTCGCGCTGCACCGCCTGCTGCGGCACCAGGAAGGCATTGTTGCGCTGGCCGAGGTTGGCCTTGAAGCTGACGAACGAGCCGGGCAGCAGGATGTGCTCCGGATTGGGCAGCTGCGCGCGCAGCGACACCGCGCCGGTGGCCGGGTCCACGGTGGTCGCCGAGAAGTCCAGCGTGCCTTCGTGCGTGTACGGAGTGCCGTCGGGCAGGTTGACCTGCACCGTGGTCTTGCCGTCGCCGGCCAGCGCCACCGCGCCCTTGTCCTGCGCGGCGCGCAGCCCGCTCAGTTCGTCGGCGGTCATCGAGAAATTGACGTACAGCGGGTCGATCTGGTCGATGGTGGTCAGCAGCGTGGCTTCGTTCTGGCCGACCAGCGCACCCTCGGTCACCTGCTGCTTGCCGGCCAGGCCGGCGATTGGAGCGGTGACGTTGGCGTAGCCGAGGTTGATGCGGGCGCTGGTGACCGCCGCCTGCGCTTGCTGCACGGCAGCGGCGGCGCTGCGCTCGGCGGCCTCGGCATTGTCCAGGTCCGAGCGCGACACGTAGTTTTGCGGCGCCAGCGTGCGGGCGCGTTCGGCCGTGGCCTTGGCGTTGGCGTGGGTGGCGTGGGCCGAGGCCAATGCGGCTTCGGCCGAGGCCAGCGATGCGCGCAGCGGTGCCGGGTCGATCTGGAACAGCGCCTGGCCTTCCTTGACGCTGCTGCCTTCCTCGTAGACGCGCTTGAGCAGCACGCCGGAAACGCGGGCGCGCACGTCGGCCGAGCGGAACGGCGACAGACGCCCGACCAGCTCGCGCTGCAACGGCAGGGTCTGCGGTTTGGCTTCGATGACGCCAACCTCCGGCGGCGGCGGGGCCTGCTGTTCCTGTTGGTTCTTGCAGGCGGCCAAGCCCAGGGTCATGGCGCCGGCAAGGGCGAGGGTGCGCAGCGGAGAGGTCATCGGGGGAACTCCGGGAGGTTGTTCATCGGGTACCGGGGATGCCGGCCGGCGGTGCCGGGAAGGCACGCAGGAAGGCATCGACGGCGAATTCGGCCCAGCGGCGGCGCTGCTTCGGATCGTCGCGACAGGGGGCATGGAAACGTTGGCGTTCGAAATCCTGACCGGCAATCATGCTGACCAGCATCTCGGCGATGAAATGCGGATCGTCATGGATGATGCGCCCGCGCGCCATCTCGGTTCGTATCCATTCAGCCAACTGCCCGCGCAGGGCCTCGGACCCACCCTGGTACAGCAAGCGGGCTTCTTCGCGGAACTCGGCGGCGCCGGTGGCGATCAACTGCGCGGTCTGGCGGTTGCGGGGCTGGTTGCGATGTTCCAGATAACGCAGCGCGAAATCCAGCAGGACCTCGCGCAGAGGGCGTTCGTCGCCGCTGGCCAGCGGCGCGGCGGCAGCCGACATGCTCTGCCGCACGACCTGGCCGAGCAGTTCGCGCCTGCTGCCGTAGCGGCTGTAGAGAGTCTGCTTGGAGCAGCCCACGTGCGCGGCCACCGCATCCATGCTCAGGTGCATGCCGTGTACCGCCAGCAGTTCGCGCACGGCATCGAACACGCGCTGGTCGCGTGCCTCGATGGGCGCGGAATCGGGGGGCTCTGGGTGCACGAATTGGACTATACCGTCCAGTTCAAAATTGGTAAAGCGGCGCGAAAACATGGCTTTGGCAGTAATGTCGGGGAATATCCAAAAAATGCTTTTTTGTGAAAAATATCCAATTAAAACATTTAGTTGGGTGCGTTTCGGGTGTGGTTTCAGGGCCTGTATTGCGGCCTTGCAGCAATGCCGTGGTGGTTGCGGGGGATACAATTTCGGCCTCCCCTGGAGCATCACTGAAGCTCAATCATGAAACCGCAAAAAAACGCTGCCAAATCCGCAAGAACGAAATCCCAATCGGCCGCCAAGCCGAGTGTTTCCGAAGCCGGTCTGTCGCTGGAGCCGGTTTTTGCAGCGTTGCGAACGCGATACCCGGCCGCCGGCCGGGCCGAGGCGGAGGCGTTCGCCTCGGCGTTCTACCGCCGCATGGAGAGCGATGAATTCAGTCTGCACCCGGCCGAGGACTGGGCGGTGCTGGCCGCCGGCATGCTGGAATTCGTGCGCGTGCGCAAGCCGGGCAAGGCCAATGTCCGCGTGTTCAACCCGACCCTGAAGGGCGATGGCTGGGAGTCCAGCCACACCGTGTTGCAGATCGTCAACGACGACATGCCGTTCCTGGTGGATACCGTGTCGCTGGCGCTGGCCGAGCAGGGCATCGGCGTGCACGTGCTGGGCCACCCGGTGCTCGACATCGCCCGCGACAAGGCCGGCAGGCTGACCGGCGTGGGCGAGGGCAGCCCGGAGTCGGTGATGCTGCTGGAAATCGATCGCCAGCCGGCCGAAGCGCTGGCGGCGGTGGGCAAGCGCGTCGCTGCCGCGCTTGACGACGTGCGTGCCATCGTCAAGGACTGGGCGCCGATGCGCGACAAGGCGCTGGCGCTGGCCGACGACCTCGGCAGCCGCCCACTGCCGGTGGGCAACGACGCGCGCGCCGAGGCACAGGAATTCCTGCGCTGGGCCGCCGACAACCATTTCACCTTCTTCGGCTACCGCGAATACAAGGTGGAGAAGCAGGGCAAGGAAGAAGTGTTGGTCGCGCAGAACGGTACCGGCCTGGGCCTGATGCGCGGCAAGGACACCTCCATCGCGCGCCCGGTCAAGGGGCTGGCGGCGCAGGGCCTGAACACCAGCGGCAACCTCGCCGACGCGCTGATCCTGACCAAGACCAATGCCCGCTCGCGCATCCACCGCGGTGGTTACATGGATTACATCGGCGTGCTGGAATTCGACGCCAAGGGCAAGATCATCGGCGAGAAGCGCTTCCTCGGCCTGTTCACCTCCAGTGCCTACAACCGCCGCCCGTGGGAAATCCCGCTGGTGCGCCTGCGCTACGAGAACGTGATGAAGCGTTCGGGCCTGAGCCCGTCCAGCCACAGCGGCAAGGCGCTGCGCCACATCCTCGAATCGCTGCCGCGCGAGGAACTGTTCCAGTCCAGCGAGGACGAACTGTTCCGCACAGCGATGGGCGTGCTCGGCCTGCAGGAGCGGGTGCGCAGCCGCCTGTTCCTGCGCCGCGACAAGTTCAGCCGCTTCCTGTCGGCGCTGGTGTTCCTGCCGCGCGAGCGTTTCAACACCGACGTGCGCCTGCGCATCGAAAGCATGCTGCGCGACGAACTGCAGGGTGAGCACGTGGATTCCAGCGTGGTGCTGGGTGATTCGCCGCTGGCGCAGGTGCACCTGATCGTGCGTCCGAAGGCCGGGCAGAACCTGGAACTGGACATCGACAACCTCGAAAAGCGCCTGGCCCACGTGCTGCGCAACTGGCAGGACGACCTGCGCGAAGCGCTGGTCACCAGCCACGGCGAAAGCGAAGGCCTGCGCATCGCCTCGCGCATCGGCAAGGCGCTGCCGGCCGGCTACATCGAGGACTCCAGCGCCGAGATCGCCGCCGCCGACGTCGCCCAGCTCGACGCGCTGACCGGCCCGGACGACCTGCGCCTGAGCCTGCAGCCGATCCGCCGCGACGGCGTCGATGGCCTGCGCATGAAGCTGTACCGCCAGCTCAAGGACATCCCGCTGTCCGACGTGCTGCCGATGATGGAGAACATGGGCCTGCGGGTGATCGCCGAGCGCCCGTACCGGCTGATGGTCGATGACGCGCCGGTGTATGTGCAGGACTTCGAAGTCGAATCCACCGTCGGCGCGATCGACGCCGCCGCCGCCAGTGCCGCGTTCAGCGATGCCTTCGCCCACGTCTGGCACGGGCAGGCCGAGAACGATGGCTTCAACCGTCTGGTGCTGGCCGCTGGGCTGGACTGGAAGCAGGTGTCGGTGCTGCGTGGCTACTGCAAGTACCTGTTGCAGATCGGCGTGCCGTTCTCGCAGAGCTACGTCGAAGGAACCTTCAACCGTTACCCGCTGCTGGCGCGCTTGATCGTCGAACTGTTCGAAGCGCGCTTCGACCCGGCGGTGGCCACCGACAAGGTAACGCAGGACGCACAGTTGGCGCAGTTCAAGGCGCTGGCCGGCGATGACGCGGCCACCGGCAAGCTGCTCGACGGCGTGGTCAAGGCGCGCGCGGGCAGCCGCGATGCGCGGATGGCGCTGGTGCACGACGTGCTGGTCAAGCTGCTCGACGGCGTTTCCAGCCTCGACGAAGATCGCATCCTGCGCAGCTTCATCGGCGTGATCGAAGCCACCCTGCGTACCAGCTACTACATGCAGCGCAAGGACGGCCTGCGCGCCGATGGCGGCCCGGCCGACTACATCAGCTTCAAGCTGGACGCGGCCAAGGTGCCGGACCTGCCCAAGCCGCGCCCGTACCGCGAAATATGGGTGTGCGGCCCGCGCGTGGAAGGCACCCACCTGCGCTTCGGCCCGGTGGCGCGCGGCGGTCTGCGCTGGTCGGACCGCCGCGAGGACTTCCGCACCGAGGTGCTGGGCCTGGTCAAGGCGCAGATGGTGAAGAACACCGTCATCGTGCCGGTCGGCTCGAAGGGCGGCTTCTTCGCCAAGCAGTTGCCGGACCCGTCGGTCGATCGCGACGCATGGTTCGCCGAGGGCGTGGCCTGCTACAAGCGCTTCATCAACGGCCTGCTCGACATCACCGACAACATCGTCGGCAACAAGATCGTGCCGCCGCAGGGCGTGGTGCGCCACGACGGTGACGACCCGTACCTGGTGGTCGCCGCCGACAAGGGCACCGCAACCTTCTCCGACACCGCCAACGGCATCGCCCGCGCGCATGGCTTCTGGCTCGACGACGCCTTTGCTTCCGGCGGCTCGGTCGGCTACGACCACAAGGGCATGGGCATCACCGCGCGCGGCGCATGGGAGTCGGTCAAGCGCCACTTCCGTGCGCTGGGCCGCGATTGCCAGAAGCAGGATTTCACCGTGGTCGGCATCGGCGACATGTCCGGCGACGTGTTCGGCAACGGCATGCTGCTGTCCGAGCACATCCGCCTGGTCTGCGCGTTCGACCACCGCCACATCTTCCTCGACCCGGACCCGGTGGCGGCGACCTCGTTCAAGGAGCGCGCGCGCATGTTCAAGGTGCCGCGTTCGAGCTGGGCGGACTATGACGCCAAGCTGATCAGCAAGGGCGGCGGCATCTACCCGCGCTCGCTGAAGTCGATCGAGATCACCCCGCAAGTGCGCGAGGCGCTGGGCATCGACGCCGGCATCAAGGCGATGGCCCCGACCGACTTGATCAACGCCGCGCTGAAGGCGCCGGTGGACCTGCTGTGGAACGGCGGCATCGGCACCTACGTCAAATCGGCGGCCGAAACCAACGCCGACGTCGGCGACCGCGCCAACAACGCGTTGCGCGTCAACGGCGGCGAGCTGCGCTGCAGGATCGTGGGCGAGGGCGGCAACCTGGGCATGACCCAGCTCGGCCGCATCGAGGCCGCGCAGAATGGCGTGCTGCTCAACACCGACTTCATCGACAACTCGGCCGGCGTGGACACCTCCGACCACGAGGTCAACATCAAGATCCTGCTCAACGACGTGGTGCGGGCGAAGAAGCTGACCGTGGACCAGCGCAACAAGCTGCTGGCGTCGATGACCGACGAAGTGGCCGAGCTGGTGCTCAACGACAACTACCGCCAGAACCAGGCACTGAGCCTGATGGAGCGGATGAGCACCAAGCGCCTGGGTTCCAAGCAGCACTTCATCCGCACGCTGGAACAGCAGGGCCTGCTCGACCGTCAGATCGAGTTCCTGCCGTCCGACGCCGAGCTGTCCGCGCGCAAGCTGCGCGGGCAGGGCCTGACCCGTCCGGAACTGGCGGTGCTGCTGTCCTATTCCAAGATCGTCGCCTTCCAGCAATTGCTGGAGTCGGACATCCCGGAGGACGCGTACCTGTCCAAGGAGCTGCTGCGCTACTTCCCGCAGCCGCTGCAGAAGAAGTACGCCGACAGCATGCAGGGCCACCGCCTGAAGCGCGAGATCATCGCCACCGCGGTGACCAACCAGACCATCAACCGCATGGGCGCCACCTTCCTGATGCGCATGCAGGAAGATACCGGCCGCAGCGTGGCCGAGGTCGCCAAGGCCTACACCATCAGCCGCGAGACGCTGGATGCGCGTGCGCTGTGGACGCAGATCGACGCGCTCGACGGCACCCTGCCCGAAGCGGTGCAGGTCGATGCGCTGGAAGTGATCTGGAAGCTGCAGCGTTCGTTCGTGCGCTGGCTGCTGAACCGTCCGGGCGCGATGCCGGGCATCACCGCCGCGGTCGAGCGTTACCAGGGCCCGTTCAACGACATCCGCATCGCCTCGGGCGTGCTGCCGGATTCGCAGCGCCCGGCCTACGAGGCCAGCGTCAAGCAGTGGAAGGAGAAGGGCCTGCCGGCGGCGCTGGCGCAGCAGCTGTCCGAGCTGCAGTTCCTGGAGCCGGCGTTCGACATCATCGAGCTGGCGCGTACCCGCAAGCTCAAGCCGGTGGACGTGTCCAAGGTCCACTTCCGCCTCGGCGAGGTGCTGATGATGCCGTGGCTGTTCGAGCAGATCGACGCGCTGGAGGTCAACGGCCGCTGGCATGCGGTGGCCCGCGGCGTGCTGCGCGACGAACTGGCCGCGCACCAGCGCGTCCTCACCGGGCAGGTGCTGTCGGTGAAGGGCGGCAGCGCCGAAGCCAAGGTGGCCGCATGGCTGGGCCGCGACGACAGCAGCCTGCGCTTCACCCTGGCGATGCTGGCCGAGCTGGCCGAGCAGAAGACGCTGGACTACCCGACCGTTTCGGTCGCGGTGCAGCGGTTGGGCCAGTTGGCGGCGCACGGGGTGTAACCCCGTGGTCGGGCCAGTAACACTGGCCCGACCCGAACGTTTGTGATGCAAACGTTCGGCACCGCCTCTCGGGCTTGCCTATCCCCTGCGGCTGTCGCCACGCCCCCCTTAACAGAAGGGGGGCTCTGCTCCAGAAAGATGAAGGTGGGGCCGGCCATTGGTCGGCACTTGCCGTTTGCAACAGCGGAAGAAGGCCCGCATTACCGTAGGAGCGCACTTCAGTGCGCGATGGGGCTTTCCCGGTGATGCCCCATCGCGCACTGAAGTGCGCTCCTACGGGGCAGGGCAGCACGCTTCAGCATTGCGGGTTATCCTCGGCAGCCACTCCCGAACCGACGATGGCCATGTCCCCCCGCATCGCCTTTCTCGCCAGCAACACCGAGGCCGCGCAGCAGGCCCGCGTGCAGATGGCCGCGCGCTATGGCGACCACAAGCCCGACGCCGCCGACGTGCTGTGCCCGCTGGGTGGCGACGGCTTCATGCTGCAGACCCTGCACCGCCACGGCGACAAGGGCAAGCCGGTGTTCGGCATGAAGCTGGGCACGGTCGGCTTCCTGATGAACCACTACCGTGACGATGACGACCTGGTCGAACGGCTGGCGTTGGCCGAGCCGGCGCACCTGCGGCCGCTGGAAATGCTCGCGCTGACCGAGTCGGGCACCAGCACCGGCTCGCTGGCCTACAACGACGTGTCGATGCTGCGGCAGACGCGGCAGGCCGCGCACATCGGCATCGACCTCAATGGCCAGCAGCGCGTGGAAGAGCTGATCTGCGACGGCGTGCTGGTGTCCACGCCGGCCGGCAGCACCGCCTACAACTACTCGGCGCGCGGGCCGATCCTGCCGCTGGGCTCGAACACCATCGCGTTGACGCCGCTGGCACCGTACCGGCCGCGACGCTGGCGCGGGGCCATCCTCAAGGCCGACACCGAGGTGTGCTTCCGCGTGCTCGACCCCTACAAGCGTCCGGTCAGTGTCACCGCCGATTCGCACGAAACCCGCGACGTGGTGGAGGTGACCATCCGCGAATCGCGGCAGCGGCAGGTGACACTGCTGTTCGACCCGGAACACAACCTGGAAGAGCGCATCCTCAGCGAGCAGTTCGAGTTCTGAGGGAAAAGGGGCATGCCCGTCCTTGTAGGAGCGACGTGAGTCGCGACCGGGTTTTCCCGGTAAAGCCCCGATCGCGACTCACGTCGCTCCTACAAAGGCGCAGGTTCGACGAAACCGCAGCACCAGGCCTTCCGGTTAGACTTCAAACCCTCCCACTGCCATCCCCGTCAGGCTCCTCCAATGGGTGACAACACTCCCCGGCTGCTCACCGTCGCGGTGACCTCGCGCGCCTTGTTCGACCTCGAAGAAGGCCATGTGCTGTTCGAGCAGCAAGGCCTGGAGGCCTACGCCGCCTACCAGCGTGAACACGAGGATGACGTGCTCAAGCCCGGCGTGGCGTTCCCGGTGGTGCGCAAGCTGCTGGCGTTGAACCAGGGCACCAGCGCGGAGGACCCGCGGGTAGAGGTGATCCTGCTCTCGCGCAACTCGGCCGACACCGGCCTGCGCATCTTCAATTCCATCCAGCACCACGACCTGGGCATCGTCCGCGCCACCTTCACCGCCGGCGAGCCGACCTGGCCCTACGTCAAGCCGTTCGGCACCGACCTGTTCCTGTCGGCCAATCCGGAATCGGTGCGGCGTGCACTGGTGCACGGCATCGCCGCGGCAACGATCCTGCCGCGCAGCGGCGCCGAGATGTCCGTCGCCCCCACCGATACCGGGCACCCGGCGGGACAATTGCGCATCGCCTTCGATGGCGATGCGGTGATCTTCGGCGACGAGAGCGAGCGCATCTCGCGCGAGCAGGGCGTGGAAGCGTTCGGCCGCCACGAGCGCGAGCGCGCGCACGAGCCGCTCAGCGGCGGGCCGTTCCGCAATTTCCTGTCGGCGCTGCACGCCCTGCAGGCGGCGTTCCCGGCCGGCGAGCAGGCGCCGATCCGCACCGCGCTGGTCACCGCGCGCTCGGCGCCGGCGCACGAGCGGGTGATCCGGACCCTGCGCGAGTGGGGCGTGCGCCTGGACGAAGCGCTGTTCCTCGGCGGCCGCCACAAGGGGCCGTTCCTGGAGGCGTTCGGCGCGGACATCTTCTTCGACGACTCGCAGCACAACATCGACAGCGCCCGCCAGCACCACAGCGTCGCCGCCGGCCACGTGCCGCACGGCATCGCCAACGCCGTGCGCACCGAATGAGCGGCGGCGCCCGCATCCGGCGCAGCTGGCGGCACGTGGAACTGCAGTTCTGTGGCGACACCATCCAGACGCGCATGTCGCGCTGGTTCCCGCAGCGACTGCATGTCGGCTATACCCGCAGCATGCTCGCCGCGCTGTGGCTGCACCCGGCCCCGCGCCGCATCGGCATCATCGGCCTCGGCGGCGGCTCGCAGGCCAAGTTCTGCCATCGCCACCTGCCGCAGGCTCGTATCGAGGCAGTGGAGAGCGACCCGGACGTGATTGCGCTGCGCGGGGTCTTCCACGTCCCGATGGACGAAAAACGCCTGCAGGTGGAATGCGCCGACGGCGCCGGTTGGCTGCGCAGCCGGCGCGGCTGTTTCGACCTGCTGCTGGTGGATGCCTACGATGTGCATGGCATTCCGCCGGCATTGTCCACGCAGGGCTTCTACGACGACTGCCGCGCCGCACTCACTGCCAACGGCGTGATGGCGGGCAATCTCTACAACACCGACACCCGCAGGCATCTGGTGCGGCTGCGCCGCAGTTTCGAAGGCCGCGTGCTCAAGCTCGACGAGCCGGGCATGAGCAACAAGGTGGTGGTCGCGTGGAACGGCTTGCCGCAACCGGAGCCGGTAGCGGTGGCCCTGTCGCGGCTGCCGTGGGGCGCGCGCGGGCAGTTGCGGGCCGGGTTCAGGCGGCTGGCGAAGGCATGGGAGGGCCGGGCTTCGCGCTGACCGGCGGCAGGAACCGCCCGGGGCCGGCCGGGGTCATGGACCCCGGCGGCGGCATGCCTGGAGCCGGCGCGGCGGCGTCACTAGGCGGATGCCGGCGGTTCGCCTGCGTCGGGAGAGGCGGTGTCGCGGCCGGAGCGCTTCTTCGCCAGCTTCGCTTCCTTCTGCTTCTTCTTTGCCAGCTCGCGCTGGCGCTTCTCGAACGAGTAGTTGACCTTGGCCAAGTGGGGTGCTCCGTCTTTCGGGGAAGTGGGTCAGTTCTTGCCGGATTGGCTGGTGCCGGCAGGCGGTTCCGCAGCGGGCTTCAGCACGCCGTCCCTGCCGCGCAGCGGCGTGTTGCCCAGCACTTCGATCTTGCCGCCGGCCTTGTCGAACGCCGCCATGTCCCGGGCGATGCGCTCGCGGGTCAGGTGTCCCTGCTGGGTGCCGGAAGCGAAGGTCGAGCTTGTCCTTCTCGGGGCGGTGGCGGCGGACTTGCGGATGGATGTCATCTCTTTTCCTCATGTCGGTGCCAGCCGGATGACGGGGTTCCCCGATGCGCGGACGGGCGCGATGCGGCTGCCCTGACGAACGAGCTGCATGGAACCGGCAGTTCATTCCTCGCACCATGCCGTTCCGTCCGCGGTACGGGTCATGGCGGGCAATGCGGCAGGAGGCTGCCGCGGGAACGCGCATCGCCACCACGCAACGGATGGGGCATCGGCATTCATGCGAATGCACGCGTCATTACGACTGGGATATGCGGGCAATGGGCGCTCTCGGCGAGCGGTTGCCACATGAAGGGAAGCGGAGCGTGCAACTGCAAAGGCGGCTGCGCGGAACGCGCGGAGCAGGCATCGCCTGCGTGGGACATGCTAGCACTTTGCGGATGTTGGCGGGTTCATGCGCGCATCGGTGTGCCGGCGTTGTCTCATCGATGCAACGAAGCGGGGCGTTCCCGCTTGGATGGCTGCCGGCCGGAGGGCGCAATGCCATGCAGCTTTCCGGCAGCGGCCATCGTGTCGCGCGCCGTTCAGAACTCCAGGTCCAGCGCGGCGCACAGGTAATCGACGAAAGGGCCCAGCGCGGCGAGGTCGGCGGCAATGGTCTGGCGCAGGCGCGGGCTGGTCATGCCGGCGTCGTCCACGTGGCGCAGTAGCACCCAGTTGCGGTGGCGCAGGTCGTCGATGAACTCGAAGTCGGCGGGAAAACCGCGCGGTGGCCGCACCAGCATTTCGCTGTCCTCGAAGCCGTAGCGCCTGCGCAGCGCAGGGGCGTGCGCGGTGGCTTTCCAGGTGCCGGGGTTGTCGAAGATGAACTGGCGCACGCGGCGCTGGATGTCCGGCTCCTGGTGCCACAGGCCGGCGCCGATGAAGCTCGCGCCCGGTTGCAGGTGGACATAGAACGAAGGCGCGGGCACCTGCTTGCGGCGCTCGTGGTACAGGCGCGCGCCCTGCCACGGCTTGTACGGCGCCTTGTCGTTGGAATAGCGGGTGTCGCGGTAGATGCGGTACAGCGAGCCGCCGACGGTGCGCGGGTCGGCCAGGTAATGCGTGCTGACCTTGGCCAGGTCGGGTTGCAGGTCGGCGATCAGGCGCAGGAACGGTTGCCGCACGTGTTCCTCGTATTCGTGCTTGTGCTCGGCGAACCACGGTTTGTCGTTGTGACGGTCGAGGTTGCGCAGGAACTTGAAGCTGGCGTCGCTGAAATATCGGCTCATGGCGATGGCTGCAGTTGCTGGCCCCATTGTTCCAGTGCGTCGAGCAGGGCCAAGGGAGCGGGGTTGTCGTGGTGTTCCTCGCGCAGCGTGCGGATCTGCGCGAAATAGTCGGGCAGGCTCTGTTCGCCGAGGCCGGGTTGCAGCAGGCGGCGACGGCGGTAGTCGTCCCAGCGGGTGCGTTCGCCGGCATCCAGCGTCTGCGGGTGGTTGCGCGCGCGGTAGCGGAACAGCAGTTCCGGCAGGCGCGGGTCGCGAAAGCGGTTTTCCAGTTCCGCCAGCGCTTCGGGCGGGCTGGTCCTGACCTTGGCCAGCAGCGGCTTGTCGCCGTCGGCGAGGAAACCGTCGTACAGCGCGCCGTCGGCATCGGCCGGACCATCTGCGGGGCGCTCGCGTGCGAAGACCCGGCGGACCTTTTCGGCCAGTTGCGGGCCGGCCGCGCGCAACTGCGCGGCGCGGGCTTCGACCCTCTCCGGGTCGATGCCCAGGCGCTGGAAATCGGCGGCACGCAGGTGGTTCCATGCGACCAGCGCCGGCACCTTGTTGAGGTGCACTTCCTTCAACGGCACGCGTTGCTGGCCTTCGGGCAGGTCGGCGGCGCGGGTGTACAGGCGCTGCGCGATTTCCTCCGGCGACAGCTCCAGCAGCGGTTGCGGGTCGCTGTCCAGGTCGTACACGATCACCCGGTTGTTGATGTGCGGGTGCGTGGCCAGTGGCAGCACCGGCGCCGCGCACAGGCGGGTGGCGGGATAGCGCATGGAGATGTGCAGCGCCGGCTGCATCGCCACGCCGTCGAGCAGCCCGGCGACGAAGCGCTTGTCGCGCAGCTTCAACGCGTAGTCCCACATGCGCGGTTGCGCCTGCTTGAATTTCCGTGCCATGCCGATGGTGGCGTACACGTCCGACAGCGCTTCATGGGCGTCGCCTTCGCGCACGCCGTTGGCGTCGGCCAGATGTTCCAGCTTGAACGAAGTGCCGCCGTCCTCGCGCTGCGGCCACACGATGCCCTCCGGGCGCAGCGCGTGCACCAGCCGCAGCATGTCCAGCAGGTCCCAGCGCGAGTTGCCGCCGCGCCACTCGCGCTCGTAGGGGTCGAAGAAGTTGCGGAACAGGCCGTGGCGCACGAACTCGTCGTCGAAGCGCAGGGTGTTGTAGCCCAGCGTGCAGGTCTGCGGGCGTGCCATCAGCTCGTTGATGCGGGCGAAGGCCTCGGCCTCGCTGATGCCTTCGGCCAGTGCGCGCTGCGGGGTGATACCGGTGATCAATGTGGCAACCGGCGAGGGCAGCAGGTCGTCGGCGGGCTTGACGAAGAAGCTGACCGGCTCGTCGATCACCTGCAGCTGTGCGTCGGTACGCACCGCGGCGAACTGCGCGATGCGGGTACGGCGCGGGTCCTGGCCGAAGGTTTCCAGATCGTAGAAGAGGAAGCTTCCGGTCATCAGTGCGCTCCTTCCAGCACCGGCAGTCGTTCGTGGACGATCCTTTCCAGCGCGGCCCAGTCGATGCGTTCCAGCGTGGCGTGGCCGGCGGTGGCTTCGGCGAGGATGCGCTGCTGCAGCCGCGTGCGTTGCAGCGCCTCCGCATAGGGCGTGTGCAGGAAGGTGACCATCGTGTAGTGAGGCACGAAGCGCGTCGGCCAGCGCCGCTGCAGTTCGTGCTCCAGCTCGCGTTGCAGCAGGAAGGCGGGATCGGCGACGTGATCGCGCATCTCCAGATAGTTGTCCAATGCCATCTGCTGGATCGCCGCGGCGTTGGGCTTGCGCTCGGCTTCGAAGGCGGCGAAGGCGTGCGCGGTGTCGTCGTGCACTTCCAGCAGGTCCGCCAGCGCCACGCAATCCTCGAACGCGCAGTTCATGCCCTGGCCGTGGAACGGCACCATCGCGTGCGCGGCGTCACCCAGCAGCACCGCCTTGCCGCCGAGGTGCCAGCGGTCCAGGTGCAGGGTGCCGAGCAGGCCGGGCGGGTGTCGCTCCCAGTCGCGGCGCAGGTTGGGGATCAGCGGCAGGGCGTCGGCGAACTCGCGGGCGAACAAGGCTTCGGCCTCGGCGCCGCTGCGTACCGTGGCGAAGCCCGGGTCGCCTTCGTTGGGCAGGAACAGGGTGACGGTGAAGGTGCCCTCGTCGTTGGGCAGGGCGATGCACATGTAGCGGCCACGCGGCCAGATGTGCAGCGCGTTGGCCTCGATCATGAAGCCGCCGCCGGCCGCGGGCGGGATTTCCAGTTCCTTGTAGGAATGGTCGAGGAACTCGGTGCGCTCGCCCAGCGGCGACTTGCGGTTCATCGCCGCGCGCAGCGCCGAGCCGGCGCCGTCGGCGCCGACCAGCGGCGTGTCGAAGTGGATATCGTGCGGGCTGTCGTCGCGGTCGTCGATGAAGCGCGCGTAGCCGGCGTCGAAATCCACCGTGTGCAGGCGGCGGTGGAAATGGAAGCGGGCACCGGCGTCCTCGGCCAGTTGCAGCAGGGTGATGTTGAGGTCCCTGCGGTGCACCGACCAGATCACCTCGCCGTCGTCGCGACCGTAGCGCTGCAACTGCGGCGTGCCGCCATCGCGCGGGTGCACCATGCGCCCGCGCATCATCACCGTGCGCGCCATCACTGCTTCTTCGACGCCGGCCTGGCGCAGCGCGTTGCGGCCGCGCTCGGCCAGCGCGAGGTTGATCGAGCGGCCGCTTTCGTAGTCGGCGACGCGCGGATCGCCGCGGCGTTCGTAGACGGTGATGCGCCAGCCACGGCGCGACAGCAGGATGGCGAGCAGGGAGCCGGCCAGGCCGGCGCCGATCAGGGTCAGGTGACGCAGGGGGGGAGCGGTCAAGTCGAGGGTTCCGTGGGGGTCAGAGGCCTGCCCAGGCTTCCACCTCCGCGACGAAGCGGAGGATGTCGTCGTGGCGGTTGTACATGGGGGTCGGGGAAATGCGGATCACGTCCGGCTCGCGCCAGTCGCCGAGCACGCCCTTCGATTGCAGGTGTTCGAACAGGGCCCGGCCCTGCGCGCGGCCACCGGCCACGCGCAGCGACAGCTGGCAGCCGCGGCGCTCCGGTTCGGTGGGGGTGACGATCTGCAGCACATTGGACAGGCGCGCCAGCACCAGCGCTTCCAGGTGCCCGGTGAGCTGCAGCGACTTGGCGCGCAGCGCCGGCATGCCAGCCTGGTCGAACAGCTCCAGCGAGGCACGCAGCGGCGCCAGCCCCAGCACCGGCGGGTTGCTCAGCTGCCAGCCCTCGGCGCCCAGTTCGGGTACGAACTCCGGCGCCATCTGGAAGCGCGTGGCCTGTTCGTGGCCCCACCAGCCGGCGAAGCGCGGCAGCGATGCATCGCGGGCGTGGCGCTCGTGGACGAAGCAGCCGGCCACCGCGCCGGGGCCGCCGTTGAGGTATTTGTAGTGGCACCACACCGCGAAGTCGGGCGCGGTGTCGTGCAGGGTCAGCGGCACGTTGCCCACCGAATGGGCAAGGTCGAATCCGACGTTCGCACCTTGCGCACGCGCCAGTTTGGTGATCGCGTCCAGGTCGAACACCTGCCCGCTGCGGTACTGCACGCCCGGCCACAGCACCAGCGCCACGCGTTGGCCGTGCTCGGCGATGGCGCGCTCGATCGCGGCCATCGAGATCGTGCCGTTGGCCTCGTCCGGCTGCACCTCGATCAGGTCGGTGGCCGGGTCGAAGCCGTGGAAGCGGAGCTGCGACTCGACCGCATGGCGGTCGGTGGGGAAGGCACCGGCTTCCATCAGGATCGCCGGGCGTTCGCGGGTGGGGCGGTAGAAGCTGACCATCATCAGCTGCAGGTTCACGCTCAGCGTGTTCATCGCCACCACTTCCACCGGCAGCGCGCCGACCACGCGCGCCAGCGAGTCGCGCACCAGCCGGTGGTAGTTCATCCAGTGCGTGGGGCCGGTGAAGTGGCCTTCGACCGCGATCCGCGCCCACAGGTCCAGTACCTCCTGCACCATTGCCTGCGCGCCGCGCGGCTGCAGGCCGAGCGAATTGCCGACGAAATAGGCCTGGTCGGTGCCGTCGTGCTGCGGGATCAGGAACTGGTCGCGCAACTGGCGCAGCGGATCGGCCGCGTCGAGCGCGGCGGCATGGGCCGGGGACAGGAGTTCGTTCATCGCTGCATGGGGTGTGAAGAATGATGCAGCAGTGTACCGCCGGGGCATGGAGCGCAGGAGCGACGTGAGTCGCGACCGGGCCTTGCCGGTAAAGCCCGGTCGCGACTCACGTCGCTCCTACGGCTGAGGGTGCACTTCGCCGCACTGCGGGCAGGTGCGGTGTTGCGGCGAGGAGTAAAAGCGGTCGAATACCCGCGGCAGATCCGTCTCGATGTTGCCGAGGTGGAAGAACTCCTCGTACAGCTTGTGGTTGCACCGCTCGCAATGCCACGTCACGCCGTCGAGTTCATGCGGCAGGCGCTTGCGCTCGACCACCAGACCGATGCCGCCGGGCGGGCGCCGCGGCGAATGCGGCACCCGCGGCGGCAGCAGGAAGATCTCGCCGGCGCGGATCGGGATGTCGCGTACCGCGCCGTTTTCCTGCACCTTGAGCACCATCTCGCCTTCGAGCTGGTAGAACCATTCCGGGCCTTCGTCGTAATGGAAGTCGGTGCGCGAGTTGGGGCCGCCGACCACCATCACGATGAAGTCGCCGTTGTCGATCATCCGGTTGCCCACCGGCGGCTTGAGCAGGTGGCGATGTTCCTCGATCCAGCCCTGCAGGTTGATCGGCGAGGCAAGCATGGTCGGCTCCGGAAGGAAAGGATCAGTCGCGGCGGCCGTGGCGCGGCACGAAGGACAGCGCCCGCTCGTAGGCCGGCTGCAGTTCCTCCTGGCTGCCGACGTCGATGCCCATTTCGCGCACGCGGCCGTCCTTCAGGCTGTAGACCCAGCCGTGCACCATCAGCTTCTGCCCGCGCGCCCAGGCGTCCTGCACGATGGTCGAACGGCAGGCGTTGACCACCTGCTCGATCACGTTCAGCTCGCACAGACGGGCGTGGCGCAGCGTCGGGTCGTCGATCGCGTCGAGGATGGCCGAGTGCTTCTGCGCGACGTCGCCGACGTGGCGCAGCCAGTTGTCGGCCACGCCGATGCGCACGTCGTTGAGGGCGGCATGCACGCCGCCGCAGCCGTAGTGGCCGACGATCAGGATGTGCTTGATCTTCAGCTGGTCCACCGCGTACTGGATCACGCTCAGGCAATTCAGGTCGGTATGCACCACCACGTTGGCGATGTTGCGGTGGACGAATACCTCACCCGGGGCCATGCCGATGATCTGGTTGGCCGGCACCCGCGAGTCGGAGCAGCCGATCCACAGGTATTCCGGGTTCTGCTGTTGCGCCAGCTGGTCGAAGAAGCTGGGATCTTCCTGCTCGATGCGTCGCGACCATTCCTGGTTGTTGTGCAGCAGCTTGCGGATGTCTTTCATGCGGATATGCCCTGGTTGGGAGGCGCGGCGGCTTGCTGCGTCATTGCGGAGGCTGGATTCAGCCGGGATGCTGGCCTGCACGGCGGCAGGCGGCAGCGCGCATCGTGACCGCCTGGCTCAGGCGCGGCCGCCGAGTGATTGCAGCATGCGCCCGCGCAGTTCCTCGTCGCTGCGACCCTGCGGCGGCTGCACTTCATGCAGCGAGAAGCCGCGCATCAGCGCGTCCTCCTCGTCCAGGCCGTCGAAGGCGACGAACTCGGCGTCGAACAACTGCGCGCGGGCGGTGTCCTCGCTGTCGTAGCTCAGGGTATTGCCGTCGCTGTCCAGCACCTCGGCGGTGCCGGCCGGGCGCACGCGCAGGCGGGCCCAAACCAGGGTGGTGCCGAGGCTGGCCAGCCACCACTGGTCGGTGGCGGTGTCGGAGTCGTTCATTTGATTGCCTGCGAAAGGATCCACAACAACAGGGCCATGCCCAGCCCGCCGAGCATCACCAGCAGCGCGATGCGCGCCGGGGTGGCGAGGCCGCTCAGCGAGCGGTCGGCGATCGCCTTGAAACCGCCGGCCAGCAGCCAGCGCAGGCAGCCGGGCTTGAGGAAGGCGCCCTCGCCGAATTCGCTGGCCAGGGCAGGATGGCGGTCGCGGACGTGGACCAGCGTCAGCGGCCAGAAGATCAGGAACGCGCTGAAGCCGGCGATGGCGACGCCGACGAAGCACAGGGCGAAGAACAGGACCATCAGGGCAGGCGCGGGCGAAGGGGAACGGGAAGCGGGAGACAGCCGGGGCCGCCCGCGGGCAAGGTGTGCATGTTCCTCTCGCTCCTCAACGCGTGCTCCTCAGAATTCCGCCGAACCCGGCGCGCGCGGGTAGGGGATGGCATCGCGGATGTTGCCCAGCCCGCACACGTAGACCACCAGCCGCTCGAAGCCGAGGCCGAAGCCGGCATGTGGCACCGAGCCGTAGCGGCGGAAGTCGCGGTACCACTGGTAGTGCTCGGGATCGAGCCCGAACTGCGCCATGCGCGCGTCGAGCACGTCCAGCCGCTCCTCGCGCTGGCTGCCGCCGATGATCTCGCCGATGCCCGGGGCCAGCACGTCCATTGCCGCGACGGTCTTGCCGTCATCGTTCAGGCGCATGTAGAAGGCCTTGATGTGCTCGGGGTAGTTGGTCACCACCACCGGGCGGCCGACGTGTTCCTCGGTCAGCCAGCGTTCGTGCTCGGTCTGCAGGTCCAGGCCCCATTCGACCGGGTAGTCGAACTTCTTGCCGGACTTCTGCAGCAGGGTGATCGCATCGCTGTACTCGATGCGCTCGAACGGCGCGTTGACGAAGGCTTCCAGGCGGGTGATGGCGTCCTTCTGCACGCGCTCGGCGATGAAGGCCATGTCGTCGCCGCGCTCGGCCAGCACCGCGCGGAACAGGTACTTGAGGAACTCCTCGGCCACGCGCGCGTCTTCGGCCAGGTCGGCGAAGGCGATTTCCGGCTCCACCATCCAGAATTCGGCCAGGTGGCGGGTGGTGTGGCTGTTCTCGGCGCGGAAGGTCGGACCGAAGGTATAGACCTTGCTCAGCGCCAGCGCATAGGCCTCGACGTTGAGCTGGCCGGACACGGTCAGGAAGGTTTCCTTGCCGAAGAAGTCGCGGCTGAAGTCGATGCCACCGTTTTCGGTGCGCGGCAGGTTGGCCATGTCCAGCGTGGACACGCGGAACATCTGCCCGGCACCCTCGGCGTCGGAGGTGGTGATGATCGGCGTGCTGATCCAGTAGTAACCGTTCTCGTGGAAATAGCGGTGCACCGCCTTGGCCAGGCAGTCGCGGATGCGGGTGACCGCGCCGAACAGGTTGGTGCGTGGGCGCAGGTGGGCGACCTCGCGCAGGAACTCCGGCGACATCGGCTTGGGCTGGATCGGGTAGGTCAGCGGGTCCTCGACCCAGCCGACCACTTCCAAGTGCTCGCCCTGGATCTCCAGGCCCTGGCCCTTGCCCTGCGACTTGACCAGCGTGCCGCGTGCGATGACCGAGCAGCCCGGGGTCAGGCGCTTGATGTCGTCGAAATTGGCCAGCGCATCGGTGGCCACGACCTGGATCGGGGCGAAGCCGGAGCCGTCGCCGACGTTGACGAAGGCCAGCCCGGCCGAGCCGCGCACCGTGCGCACCCAGCCGCGGACCGTGACTTCTCCGCCTTCCGGGATCTTCCCGGCCAGGGCATGTGCAACGCTGACCACCGTCATGACTTGAATCCTCTGCTGAACGACTCGATCTGTAGAGGCGGGATTCTAGCGGTTGCGTGGCCGGGCAGGCGAGGTGTTTCCGGTCCGTTGGGCTTGCGGCCGCCGGCTTTTCCTATAATTGCCACCTCATTAGCTGGAGTCGTTTGCTCATGGCCGTCCGCCTGACCCCCGTCGCCTTCGCCCGCGTGCAGCGTTTCATCGAACAGACGCCGGGCGCGCTGGGCCTGCGCTTCCGCGTGGCCCGCACCGGCTGCTCCGGTTGGGGCCACGTCACCGACCTGGCGCGCGAACAGCGCGAGGGCGACACCGTGTTCGAGCAGGACGGCGTGCGCATCTACGTCGATGCCGACAGCCTGCCGCTGGTGGATGGCACCGAGATCGACTTCGGCAAGCAGGGGCTGAGCGAGGCGTTCACCTTCAGCAACCCGAATGCCTCGGCCGAGTGCGGCTGCGGGGAGAGCTTCACCACCGACGCCGCCCACCGCTAGGGCGGGCGCGGGCCGGCATGCCGCCGGCCCGGCGGACTTGCCTGGAGCCGCTTTCCAGTGGATAATCGCCGGCTTCCTGCGCCCCGGTGCAGGGAGCCCTTGCCCCACCGCGATCCACGGCGGGGGGCTGTCCGGCCCGCGCGGGCCACATCCGAAAGGTAGAAAAACATGAGTCGTCATTACGAAATCGTGTTCCTGGTCCACCCGGACCAGAGCGAACAGGTCCCGGCCATGATCGAGCGCTACAAGGCGCTGGTCGAGAACGGCAACGGCACCATCCACCGTCTGGAAGACTGGGGCCGCCGCCAGCTGGCCTACCCGATCCAGAACCTGGTCAAGGCCCACTACGTCCTCATGAACATCGAGGCCGACCAGTCGGTGCTGAACGAGCTGACCGAAAGCTTCCGCTTCAACGACGCCGTGCTGCGCAACCTGGTCATGAAGCGTGACGAGGCCGACACCGAGCAGTCGCTGATCATGAAGAGCAAGGACGAGAAGGGCGACAAGCCCGAGCGTGGCGAGCGCCGTCGTCGCGACGACGAAGAGGGTGCCACTTCCTCCACCAATGACGAAGCCGGCGAAGAAGCCGCTTCCGCCGAATAAGGAGTACACCCATGTCCAAGTTCTTCCGTCGCCGCAAGTTCTGCAAGTTCACCGCCGAAGGCGTGAAGGAGATCGACTACAAGGATCTCAACACCCTGCGCCAGTACCTGACCGAGAACGGCAAGATCGTGCCGAGCCGCGTCACCGGCACCAAGTCCAAGTACCAGCGCCAGCTGGCCACGGCGGTCAAGCGCGCCCGTTTCCTGGCACTGATCCCGTACACGGACAACCACGACGTCTGAGTGCGGCAACGAGAGGCGGGGGCGTTGTGCCTTCCGTCTCCCGTGCATCTTTCCCCGTCCATTCGGACAGCAAGCGTTGCGGGGCCATGCGCCCCGCTAACGAATAACGGAGCACCACCATGAAGCTGATTCTCCTGCAGAAAGTGACCAACCTGGGCGACCTGGGCGACCTGGTCGACGTGAAGCCGGGCTACGGCCGCAACTTCCTCGTACCGCAGGGCAAGGCCGTGCCGGCCACCGAGGCCAACGTCGCTTCCTTCGAGGCCAAGCGCGCCGAGTACGAAGCCAAGGCCAAGGCAACCCACGACGAGGCCGAGGCCCGCGCCGCCAAGTTCGCCGACGCCAGCGTCACCATCGGTGCGCACGCTTCGACCGAAGGCAAGCTGTACGGCTCGGTCGGCCCGCGCGACATCGCCGAGGCCTTCACCGCAGCCGGCCTGCCGCTGGAAAAGAGCGAAGTCATCCTCGGCGAAGGCGCCTTCCGCGCCGTCGGCGAGTACGACGTCGTCATCAAGCTGCACGCCGACGTGGAAGCCACCGTCAAGGTCATCGTCGAAGCCGACGCCTGATCCTCGCGGAAGCACGCTGTACCGGAACGGGCGCCGAAAGGCGCCCTTTCCTTTTCCGCTTCCTGCCGGTAGGTCGGGGCTATGCCCCCGACGCACGGAATAGGGCGGTGCCGGTGTCGGGGATGTAACCCCGACCTACTCACCCCACCCCCTCGCCCCGGTGGGAGAGGGGCTTATACTCCCAGCGGATTGTCGTTCCCAAAGCCCTGATTCCCCCCGGAAAACCCAACGGTGCCGCCCGACCGGCCCGGCACTGGAACCCTGCTGCCCCATGCGCCTATCCACGATCAAGCTTTCCGGTTTCAAGTCATTCGTCGATCCCACGACCTTGCACCTGCCGACCAACATGACCGGCGTGGTCGGGCCCAACGGCTGCGGCAAGTCCAACATCATCGATGCGGTGCGCTGGGTGATGGGCGAGAGTTCGGCCAGCCGCCTGCGCGGTGATTCGCTGACCGACGTGATCTTCTCCGGCTCGGCCGGGCGCAAGCCGGTGTCGCAGGCCACGGTCGAGCTGATCTTCGACAATTCCGACCACACCATTTCCGGCGAGTACGCCTCGTTCAACGAAATCTCGGTCAAGCGCCTGGTCAGCCGCGACGGCAGCAGCAATTACTACCTCAACGGCACCAAGTGCCGGCGCCGCGACATCACCGACCTGTTCCTTGGTACCGGCCTCGGCCCGCGCAGCTACTCGATCATCGAGCAGGGCATGATCAGCCAGATCATCGAGGCCCGCCCGGAGGACCTGCGCGTCTATCTGGAAGAGGCCGCCGGCATCTCCAAGTACAAGGAGCGGCGCAAGGAGACCGAGACCCGCATCCGTCATACCCGCGAGAATCTCGATCGCCTCAACGACCTGCGCGAGGAGATCGGCAAGCAGCTCGAACACCTGCGCCGGCAGGCGCGGCAGGCCGAGCAATATCAGGCCTTGCAGGAAGAGCGCCGGGTCAAGGACGCCGAGTGGAAGGCGCTGGAGTACCGCAACCTCGATGGCCGCCTGGGCGGCCTGCGCGAAGCCCTGTCGCGCGAGGAAACCAAGCTCCAGCAACTGATTGCCGAGCAGCGCGATGCCGAGAGCCGCATCGAGACCGGCCGCCTGCGCCGCGAGGAGGCGGCCGAAACGCTGGCCCGCGCGCAGGCCGACGTCTACCAGGTTGGCAGCACGCTGGCACGGCTGGAACAGCAGATCCAGCACCAGCGCGAGATGGCGCAGCGCCTGCACAAGGCGCGCGACGAAACCCGGCAGGCGCTGGCCGAGCTGGGCCAGCACATCGGCAGCGACGAGGCGCGGCTGGTGGTGCTGCGCGAGGCGGTGGCCGATGCCGAGCCGCAGCTGGAACAGTTGCAGGAAGAGAACGAATTCCGTCAGGAAGGGCTGCGCGAGGCCGAAACCGCGCTGCACGACTGGCAGCAGCGCTGGGAGGCGCACAACCGCAATGCGTCCGAGGCCACGCGCTCGGGCGAGGTGGAACGCACCCGTGTCGATTACCTCGATCGGCAGATCCTCGAAGCCGACCGCCGCCGCGAGGCGCTGGCCGGCGAACGCGCCGGGCTGGACGTGGACGCGCTGGCCGAGGCGTTCGAGCAGTTGCAGTTGCAGCACGAGTCGCAGACCGCGGCGCTGGACGAGCTGAACGAGCAGGTCGAGCAACGCAAGGAAGCGGCCGCCGCCTTGCAGGAACGGCAGCGTGCCAGCCAGGCTGAACTGGCCGAGGTGCGCAAGCAGGCGCAGGCCGCGCGCGGCCGGCTGTCGTCGCTGGAAACCCTGCAGCAGGCCGCGTTGGGTCAGGAGCAGGGCGCGGCGGTGGCATGGCTGAAGGCACGCGGGCTGGACTCGGCCGCGCGCGTCGGCGAGCGCATCAGCGTCGAAAGCGGCTGGGAAAACGCGGTGGAAAGCGCGCTCGGCCAGTTGATCGAGGGCGTGCTGGTTGATGCGCCGGAAACCCTGGTCGATGCACTGGGCGAACTCGGCGAAGGCCGCATTGCGCTGGTGTCGGGCGCCGAAGGCGAAGCCGATTTCGCGTCGACCTCGCTGGCTGCGCGCGTGCAGGGCCCGCTGGCGATCCGCCGCCTGCTGGCGCGCCTGCATGGCGCCGAGGACCTGACCGCCGCGCGCGAATTGCAACGCACGCTGGGCGAGAACGATTCGGTCATCACCCGTGGCGGCGAACGCCTCGGCGAAGGCTGGGTGCGGGTGTCGCGCTCGGGTGCGGCCAAGCAGGGCGCACTGTTGCGCGAACGCGAGATCGTCACCCTGCGCGAGCAGATCGAGGGCCTGCACGAGCGCGAAGGCGAACTGGAGCGCCAGCTCGGTACGTTCCGCGAGCAGTTGCTGGCCGCCGAGCAACAGCGCGAGGAAGCGCAGCGCACGCTCTATCTGGCCCATCGCGGCGTGTCGGAACTGGCCGGGCAGCTGCAGGGCCAGCGCGGCAAGTTGGAATCGGCGCGCGCGCGCATCGACCGCATCGAAGGCGAGATGGCGCAGGTGCTGGAAACGCTGGACAACTGCCGCGAGCAGGCCGGCGAGGCGCGGGTACGGCTGGAAGATGCGGTTTCCAGCATGGGCGACCTGGAAACCACCCGGCAGGCGCTGGAGGCCGAGCGCCGCCAGTTGACCGAGGCCCGCGACCTGGCCCGCGACGCCGCGCGCAACGTGCGCGACAGCATGCATGCGCTGGCGTTGACGCTGGAGTCGCAGCGCGCGCAGATCACCTCGCTGGCGCAGTCGCTGGAGCGCATGAGCACCCAGCGCGGGCAGCTGGATTCGCGGCTCGGCGAACTGCATTCGCAATTGGACCAGGGAGATACCCCGGTGCAGGCGCTGGAGGCCGAGCACCAGAATGCATTGGGCGAGCGCGTGCGCGTGGAGCGGGTGCTGGCCGAGGCGCGCACGCAGCTGGACGGCATCGACGCCGAACTGCGCGGGCTGGAACAGACCCGCCACCAGCGCGACGAACAGGCGCTGGCGCAGCGCGAGCGCATTTCCCAGCGCAGGCTCGACCAGCAGGCACTCGTCCTCAGCGCCGAACAGCTGCAGCAGACGGTGGAGAAGGCCGGCTTCGTGCTGGAAGACGTGGTCAACACGCTGCCAGACGAGGCCCGCATAGGCGAGTGGGAACAGGCGGTGCAGCAGATCGACGCGCGCATGCGCCGGCTGGAGCCGGTCAACCTGGCCGCCATCCACGAGTACGGCGAGGCCTCGCAGCGTTCGGAATACCTCGAATCGCAGCACGTGGACCTGATCACCGCGCTGGAAACGCTGGAAGAAGCCATCCGCAAGATCGACCGCGAGACCCGCGGCCGCTTCAAGGACACCTTCGACCGGGTCAACGCCGGCGTGCAGGCGCTGTACCCACGGCTGTTCGGCGGCGGCCACGCCTATCTGGAGCTGACCGGCGAGGACCTGCTCGACACCGGCGTGGCGATCATGGCGCGCCCGCCCGGCAAGCGCGTGTCCAGCATCTCGCTGCTGTCCGGCGGCGAGAAGGCGATGACCGCGGTGGCGCTGGTGTTCGCCATCTTCCAGCTCAACCCGGCGCCGTTCTGCCTGCTGGACGAGGTGGACGC
>Ga0222427_100411_pt1 | contig 69332 bp, 81 predicted proteins | sample 2B20Ametagenome_FD_182890 | JGI IMG/M metagenome (GOLD analysis project Ga0222427, IMG submission 182890) | Enriched microbial communities from leaf-cutter ant dump, University of Wisconsin, Madison, United States - 2B20A (version 2) | ecosystem: Environmental > Terrestrial > Nest > Insects nest... | reverse complement strand
TGGAAGACGCCGAGATCAAGTACTCCACCGTGCAGAACTGGTACCCGGGCGACGAGAACGGCGTCGGCGGCATCTACAACTTCGTCACCAAGCGCGCCGAATGCCGTGGCGCACGCAGCAAGGTAACGTGGACGCAGGTGGAAACCGGCTCGGCGATCACCTGGAAATACCCGTCCTGCGTGTTGCTGGGCGACGACTCGGTGGGCGAGTTCCACTCGGTGGCGCTCACCCACCACCGCCAGCAGGCCGACACCGGCACCAAGATGATCCACGTCGGCAAGCGCACCAAGAGCAAGATCGTCAGCAAGGGCATCAGCGCCGGCCACGGCCAGAACACCTACCGCGGGCTGGTCAAGGTCGCCGCCGGTGCCGATGGCGCGCGCAACTACACCCAGTGCGATTCCCTGCTGATCGGCAAGAAGTGCGGCGCCCACACCTTCCCCTACATCGAGGTGAAGAACCCCGGCGCCACCGTCGAACACGAGGCCACCACCTCCAAGATCTCCGACGACCAGATGTTCTACTGCCGCTCGCGCGGCATCGACCAGGAAAACGCGGTGTCGATGATCGTCGACGGCTTCTGCAAGCAGGTGTTCAAGGAGCTGCCGATGGAGTTCGCGGTCGAGGCCAAGAAGCTGCTGGAAGTCAGCCTGGAAGGCTCGGTCGGCTGACGCGTTTTTCCCTTCTCCCTCTGGGAGAAGGTGGCGCGAAGCGCCGGATGAGGGTACGGGCGAAGCCTCGTGCGCCGAACTCCGCAGCGGCTTCGCCCCGAATCCTCACCCCAACCCCTCTCCCACCGGGAGAAGGGCTTGAAGCAAAAGACACGGACAACATCATGCTGAAGATCGAAAACCTGCACGCAAGCATCGCCGGCAAGGAAATCCTCAAGGGCCTGTCGCTGGACGTGAAGCCGGGCGAAGTGCACGCCATCATGGGCCCCAACGGCGCCGGCAAATCCACCCTGGGCAACGTGTTGTCCGGGCGCGAGGGCTATGAAGTCACCGCCGGCAGCGTGCAGTTCGACGACGCCGACCTGCTGCAGCTGGAGCCGGAGGAACGCGCCGCCGCCGGCCTGTTCCTGGCCTTCCAGTACCCGGTGGAAATCCCCGGCGTCAACAACACCTACTTCCTGCGCGCCGCGCTCAACGCCCAGCGCAAGACCCGCGGCGAGGAGGAACTGGATTCGATGCAGTTCCTCAAGCTGGTGCGGCAGAAGCTGGCGGTGCTGCACCTGAAGGACGAGCTGCTGCACCGCGGCGTCAACGAGGGCTTCTCCGGCGGCGAGAAGAAGCGCAACGAGATCTTCCAGCTGGCGGTGCTGGAGCCGAAGCTGGCGATCCTCGACGAGACCGACTCGGGCCTGGACATCGACGCGCTCAAGAGCGTGGCCGACGGCGTCAACGCGCTGCGCAACGCCGAGCGCTCGTTCATCGTCATCACCCACTACCAGCGCCTGCTCGACTACATCAAGCCGGACGTGGTGCACGTGCTGGCCGACGGCCGCATCGTCAAGAGCGGCGGCCCCGAGCTGGCGCTGGAGCTGGAAGCACACGGCTACGACTTCCTGAAGGACCGCGTGGTGCGCGAGGCGGCCAAGTAATGAGCGCGCTCCTGCAATCACTGGCCAGCGCCTTCTGCGGCAGCGACGAGCGCCGCGAGGTGCTCGATGCCGCGCTGCATGCCGGCCTGCCCGCCGCGCGCAACGAAGCGTGGAAATACACCTCGCTGCGCCAGCTCGAACGCCGCAGCTTCAGCCCGGCACCGCTGCAGGCGCCGGCCATCGACGCCGCGCTGCTGGCCGGCATCCCCGCGCCGCGGCTGGTGTTCGTCAACGGCCGCCCCAGCGACGCGCACAGCGACCTGTCCGGGCTGGACGCCGGCGTGCAGGTTCGCACGCTGTCGTCCGTGCGGCACGATGAGCCGGACGTTGCGCGCTTCCTGCAGCGCCGCTTCGACCGCGCCGAGGAAGTCTTCGCCCAGCTCAACGCCGCGCTCGCCGACGAAGGCGTGCTGGTGCAGGTGGCCGCCGATGCCATCGCCACGACGCCGCTGCACCTGGTGTTCGTGAGCTGCGGCGACGGCACCGACCGCGCGTGGCACCACCGCCACCTGCTCGACCTGCAACCCGGTGCGTCGCTGAAGCTGGTCGAACACCACCTGCAGGGCAGCGACAACGCCAACTTCGACAACACTGTGGTGCACGTGCAGCTCGCGCAGGGCGCGCAGCTCGCGCACGCCCGCGTGCAGGCCGACAGCGCACGCGCCACCTCGTTGCTGCGCACCGACGCGGTGCTGGAGCGCGACGCCTGCTACAGCCGCATCGACCTCGAACTGGGCGCGGCGCTGAGCCGCCACGAGCTGAACGTGCGGCTGCAGGGCGACAACGCCCGGCTCACCGCCAACGGCGTGCTGCTCGGCAACGGCCGCCGCCACATCGATACCCGGCTGGGCATCGAGCACGTCGCCCGCGACACCGCCGCCGAACTGCTGTGGCGCGGCGTGGCCGCCGGCCGCAGCCGCGTGGTGTTCCACGGCGGCATCCACATCCGCGAGGGCGCCGACGGCACCGACGCCAACCTGTCCAACAAGAACCTGCTGCTGTCGGCCGATGCCGAGATCGACACCCAGCCGACGCTGGTGATCGACGCCGACGAGGTCAAGGCCGCGCACGGCGCCACCGTCGGCCAGCTCGACGCCAACGCGCTGTTCTACCTGCGCTCGCGCGGCCTGCCCGCCGAACAGGCGCGGGCGATACTCAGCGCCGCGTTCTGCCACGAACCGCTGGCCGTGGCCGGCACCCTCGGCGACGCCCTGGCCCGCCACCTCGACCACGCACTGCAACAGGCGGGCATGGCATGAACCTTTCCTCCCCGCTTCCGCTCCAGCCCGCGGACGCCGCGCCCGACTGGGCCCGCGTGCGCGTCGACTTCCCGCTGCTGATGCGCGAAGTGCACGGCAAGCCGCTGGTGTATTTCGACAACGCCAACACCGCGCAGAAGCCGCTGTCGGTGATCGAGGCCACCAGCGCGTTCTACCGCCGCCACAACGCCAACGTCAGCCGCGCGGTGCATGCGCTCGGCACCGAGGCCACCGACGCCTATGAGGGCGCACGCGGCAAGCTGGCGCGCTTCCTCAACGTGCGCACCGACGAACTGGTGCTGTGCAGCGGCACCACCTTCGCCATCAACCTGGTCGCCTATTCGTGGGCGCTGCCGCGACTGAAGGCCGGCGACGTGATCCTGGTCTCGCGCATGGAGCACCACGCCAACATCGTGCCGTGGCAGCTGGTGGCCCAGCGCACCGGCGCGACGATCCGCGTGGCCGAGATCGCCCCCGACGGCACGCTGGACCTCGACGCGCTGCACGCGGCGATGACCCCGGAAGTGAAGCTGCTGGCGGTGGCGCACGTGTCCAACGTGCTGGGCACCATCAACCCGGTGCGCGAGATCTGCCGCGAAGCGCGCCGACGCGGCATCGTCACCGTGGTCGATGGCTCGCAGGCCGCGCCGCACCTGCCGCTGGACGTGGCCGCCATCGGCTGCGACTTCTACGCCGTCACCGGCCACAAGATGTGCGGCCCCACCGGCACCGGCGCGCTGTGGGCGCGACGCGAGCACCTGCAGGCGATGCCGCCGTTCCTCGGCGGCGGCGAGATGATCAAGGAAGTCAGCTTCGACGGCACCGTGTTCAACGACCCGCCGCACAAGTTCGAGGCCGGCACCCCGAACATCGCCGGCTTCGTCGGCCTCGGCGTGGCCGTGGACTACCTCGACGCGCTGGGCCGCGAGCACATCGCCGCGCGCGAGCAGGCACTGCTGGCGCACTTCACCGAGGAATTGCAGCGCGTGGACGGCGTGCGCATCTTCGGTACCGCCGCGCACAAGGCCGCGGTGGTGTCGTTCCAGGTCGAAGGTGCGCATTCGCACGACCTGGCCACCCTGCTCGACCTGCAAGGCGTGGCGGTGCGTTCCGGCCAGCATTGCGCGCACCCGTTGTTGCAGTATTACGGAGTGGCCGCCACCTGCCGCGCCTCGCTGGCTTTCTACAACACCCACGCCGAGATCGAGGCGTTCATGGCCGCATTGAAGAAAGTACGCAGCCTGCTGGGTTGAACGCCCGCTATCCGCCATCCGTAGGAGCGCGGCTATGCTGCGCGAAAGGCTTTCCCGGCAACGCCTCATCGCGCACTGAAGTGCGCTCCTACAACCGGCAGGTGCCGCGGCTAGAATTGTCGGCATGACCGACCTCTCCTTCCGCCCTGCCACCCCGGCCGACGTGCCAGCCCTGATCGACCTGGTGACTTCCGCCTACCGCGGTGACGCCTCGCGTGCCGGCTGGACCACCGAGGCCGACATCCTCGACGGCCAGCGCATCGATGCCGAAGGCATCCTCGCCGAGTTGCAGCGTCCGCGCAGCGTGATCCTGGTGGCCGAACGCGACGGCCAGATGCTGGCCTGCTGCCATGTCGCCGATGAAGGCGGCCACGGTTATTTCGGCATGTTCGCGGTCCGGCCCGGCATCCAGGGCGGCGGCATCGGCAAGCAGCTGCTGTTGCAGGCCGAGCAACTGGCGCACGCGCAATGGCAGCTGCCGTTGATGCAGATGACGGTGATCGACTGCCGCGACGAGCTGATCGCCTTCTACCAGCGCCGCGGCTATGCCCGCACCGGCATCAAGAAGCCCTTCCCCTATGGCGACGAACGCTTCGGCATCCCGCGCCGCGACGACCTGCAATTCGAAGTGCTGGAAAAGCAATTGGGGGCAAGCGCATGAGCGAGACCTGGACCTTCATCTGCGCCAGCGACGAACTGCTGCCGGGTGAAATGAAGACCGGCTTCGACGAGGTGACCGGCGCGCCCATCGTGGTGTTCAACCTCGACGGCGAGCTGTATGCGCTGGAAGACCAGTGCACGCACGAGGAATTCGAGCTGTCCTCCGGCCACCTCGACACCGCCGAGGGCAGCGTCGAGTGCATCCTCCACGGTGCCCGCTTCGACGTGCGCGACGGCCGCGCGCTGTGCGCTCCAGCCTACACCGCGGCGCCGAAATTCCCGGTCAAGCGCGAGAACGGCGGCGTCTGGGCACGCGACGACCGCGACTGAGCTTCCCGGCGCCGCTTCCGCGGCATTGATGATTGCGGTTACGACATGGACATGCGAATCATTATCGTTTAATTTATCGTCATGCATCCACATGACCCCAGCCGTCGGGCGGCCTTGCGGCCCGCTTCCGGCAACGTGCCGGCCGGCCCGCTGCGGGCGGGCCGGCACCTGTGGCTGGTTGTCCTGCTCCTGCTGACCGTCGCCGCGACCGCCCTGGCTACCGCCGGCGGGCACGGCGCACCGCCCGATGACGCCCCGCGGCTTTCGGCCACGCTCCCCGCCGCGCTGGACGGCTGCCCACCGGCCCCGCTGCAGCCTTCGCTGCACCAGCCCGGCATCAGCGAAGCCGACGGCGAAAGCGGGCGCAGCCAGCACCCGACGGATACCGCGCCGGCCCCGTGGCCCGCACGCACCACCCGCAACGGCACCGCGATGGTGGTACCCACCGTCTTCGTCAGCCCGACCCTCGGCCAGCCTTACCGCACGCCACCCGCGCACGCCCCACCGGCCCACCACCACGGCTGAACCCGCGCGCCGGCCTGCCCGCGGCCGATCCGCACGCGCCTCCCCGTTTTTCCCTCGTTGTATCCCACCGCGCATCCGCCGGTGCAGGGCCCGTGCCCGGCATCCCGGTTGTCGCTTCCGTATTCCTCTCCTCCGTCCAAGGCCCTCAACTCCATGAGCCACATCAAGAGCCGCAAGCACGCCTCCCCCGCCCGTACCGTTGGCCACCTGGCCACCGCCGGTCTCGTCACCGGCCTGAGCCTGGCCGCGCTGCCGGGCCTTGCCCGCGCCGAGGCACCGCCCGACGCACGCACCCTGGACCAGGTGCAGGTGCACGCCATCCACGGCTACAAGAGCGAGAAATCCGCCTCGCCCAAGTTCACCCAGACCCTGCAGAACACCCCGCAGACCGTTCAGATCATCACCGGCGACCTGTTCAACCAGCAGGGCGCCACCACCCTGACCGAAGCGCTGCGCAACAGCGCCGGCGTGGGCACCTTCTATGCCGGCGAGAACGGCAACACCAGCACCGGCGACACCGTATACATGCGCGGCTTCGACACCTCCAGCAGCATCTTCGTCGATGGCGTGCGCGACCTAGGCTCGATCTCGCGCGACGTGTTCAACACCGAGCAGGTTGAAGTGGTGAAGGGACCGGCCGGCACCGACAACGGCCGCAGCGCGCCGACCGGCGCGATCAACATGGTCAGCAAGCAGGCCCACCTGCACGATACCGTCTCCGGCACCGTCTCGGCCGGCGTCGATGGCCAGCAGCGCGCCACCGCCGACTGGAACCAGACCCTGGGCGAAACCTCGGCGCTGCGCCTGAACGGCTTGTGGCAGGACAGCGACGTCGCCGGCCGCGACCACGTCAACAACAGCCGCTGGGGCATCGCGCCGTCGCTGGGCTTCGGCCTGGGCACCGACACCCGCTATCACCTGAACCTGCTCTACCTCAAGCAGGACAACATCCCCGACGGCTTCGTGCCGACTCTCGGCCTGCCGGGTTGGGAGCCGCAACCGGGCCTGGAGCAACTGGCCGGCCATCCGGTCAACCCGGAGAACTTCTACGGCACCCGCCACGACCACGACGACGTGACCGCGCAGCAGGCCACCTTCCGCTTCGAGCACGACTTCTCCGACACGCTGAAGCTGAGCAACATCGCGCGCTGGGGCAAGACCGAGCAGGACTACCTGCTGACCGCGTTCATGTCCACCGGCGGCAATATCGACAACCCGCTGGCCGGCAACATCAACTGGACCGACATCGATGACCTGTCCAGCTACACCCTCAACCGCAGCAACCTGACCTACAAAGACCAGGAAAACACCATCCTCACCGACCAGCTCAACCTGCGCGCCGATTTCAGCACCGGCCGCGTGCAGCACAATCTGAGCACTGGGCTGGAATTGACCCGCGAGGAGCTGAAGACCTACGGCGTGGCCACCACCAGCAATACCCTGCCCCCGGCCAACCTCTACCGCCCCAGCCGTGCCGCCTCCGGTCTGGCATGGGCCCGCACCGGCGCCGGCTCCCAGGGCCGTACCGATACGGCATCGTTGTACCTGTTCGACACGTTGAAGTTCACCGAAAGCTTCTCGCTGACCGCCGGCCTGCGTGCAGACCGCTACAACACCGAGTACAACAGCACCGCGATCTGCAATGACGGCACCGGGCGCGGTGCGGTGGCCTGCAATGGCGCTCCGATCGGCAGCATCGTCACTACCGAGGACGCCGAAACCAGCGACACCCTGCTCAATTGGAAGCTCGGCGCACTGTACAAGGTCGGCGAGGCCGTCAGCGTCTATGCCAACTACGCCCTGTCGCAACAGCCGCCCGGTGGCGCCAACTTCCAGCTCAGCAGCGCCGAGGGCAACGCCAACGGCGTCAACGCCGACCCGCAAAAGGCAAAGACCTTCGAAGTCGGCAGCAAGTGGGAGTTCATGGATGACGCACTGGCGCTGAACCTGGCTCTGTTCCAGACCGACGTGGAAAACGAGATCAACAACCAGACCCTTGATGATGCCGGCAACCCGACCCAGACCGGCAGCAAGCGGGTGAAGGGCGTGGAGCTCTCGGCCGTTGGCCAACTCACCGACAACTGGTCGATCTCCGCCGGTTACACCCACCAGAAGACCCTGGTGGACGTGGGCAGCCTGATCACCGCCGACGGCAGCAACAACCTGACCTACACCCCGGAAGACGCATTTACCAGCTGGACCACCTACAGCTTCCCGTTCGGCCTGACCGTCGGCGGTGGCGTACGCTACTCCGGCGAAATGCACCGCGGCACCGACGGCGCCAAGGGCACCCCGGCGTTCACCAAGTCCTACAGCGTCTACGATGCGGTGGCCTCGTACACGGTCAACGACCACCTGGTGCTGCGCCTGAACGCCTACAACCTGTTCGACAAGCAGTACGTGGCCGCGATCAACAAGAGCGGCTACCGCTATACCCCGGGTACCCCGCGTACCTTCCTGTTCAGCGCGGACTTCCGCTTCTGATCCAACCGTGGTGACCGGGGACGCCTTCCATGCGGAAGGCGTCCCCGCATGGAGCCTTCGCATGCTGCTGCACATCCCCCACATCCTGAGCGCCGACGAAGTGGCGCATTTCCGCAGCGTACTGGACCACGCCGACTGGACCGACGGCCGCGAGACCGTCGGTGCGCAGGGCGCGCAGGTCAAGCGCAACGAACAGCTGCCCGACGGCTCGCCGCTCAAGGCCGAGCTGGGCCGGGCGGTGCTGGCCGCGCTGAAGCGCAGCCCGCTGTTCTTCGGCGCCGCGCTGCCGCTCAAATACCTGCCGCCGCGCTTCAACCGCTATGCCGATGGCGGCACCTATGGTTTCCATGTCGACGGCGCGGTGATGAACCTGGCCCAGGGCGAACAATTGCGCTCGGACGTGTCCTGCACGCTGTTCCTCAACGACCCGGACGAATACGACGGAGGCGAACTGGTCATCAGCGACACCTACGGCGAGCACGAGGTCAAACTGCCGGCCGGCGACCTGATCCTGTACCCCTCCAGCAGCCTGCACCAGGTCACGCCGGTGACGCGTGGTGCGCGCTTGGCCTCGTTCTTCTGGGTGCAGAGCATGATCCGCGACGACGCCCGCCGGCGCACGCTGTTCGAAATGGATGGCGCCATCGAAACCCTGCGCCGCGGCAATGCCGACGCCAGCGCGGTGCTGCAGCTGACCGGCATCTATCACAACCTGCTGCGGCAGTGGGCCGAGGTCTGAGCCGGCAGGTGCTTTTCCTCCTCCCGGCATGACATCCGTCAAGCCGACTCAAACAAGACAAATTCTTATTTGCATCGGATAACGAATCCCAATTACACTCCATGCACGCCGGATCACCTGATCCGGCATATCCAGCGCCATTCGGGGATTCATGTGCGCCAGCCACACTTCCATCACCGCTTGCCCGTCGCCACGCACCAGCGTGCCGGCCTGCGTGCGTCCGTGCTGGTGCTGCTGGCGATGTTCTCGATACTGCTGCCGCAGTGGCAGGGCCTGGTGCCGGCTGCGGCCGCGCTGGCCACCGACACGCACGCCAATGGCGAAGAAGCCCCGGCCCACGAACTGGCCGAGGAGCAAGCTCCGGCCAAGCTGCGCCGCGTAGCCCCCCTGCAGGCCTCTCGCGCGGCGGCAAGCCGCCCAGCCCCGATGATGCTGCCATTGGCACGCGTGCAACGCTTGGTGCCGGTCGCACTGTCCACCATGCCGGCCACCCCGGTGGCCCGCCCACCCGCCACGATCCCGCGCTGGCGGCTGCGGCGCAGCCAGGCACCCCCGCTGGTCTGAGTCCGCGCCACGTCTGTGCCTGCCGCGGTTGCGTGGCGGCACCTGCGTACGCCCGTTTCCCTTCGTGCAGCCCTGCAGCGCCCATCCGTGCTGCCGGTTCGCCACGCCCTTTTCCCACTCCGAGGTTCCCATCATGGCCCTGCGCCATCGTTTCCATGCCCCGCGTTCGCGCAACCTTCTGTCCATCGCCCTGCTTGCCGCGCTGTCCTCTCCAGCCCTCGCCTCCGGCATGGCCGCAGGCCAGCCGACCACGCTGGACAAGGTGGTGGTCACCGCCGCCGGCTTCGAACAGAAGATCACCGACGCACCGGCCAGCATCTCGGTCATCACCCGCGAGGAGCTGGCCAAGCGCCCCTACATCACCCTGCTCGACGCGGTACGTGACCTGGAAGGCGTGGACGTGGGCGAGACCCGCGACAAGACCGGCCAGGGCACCATCTCCATGCGCGGCATGGGCTCGGACTACACACTGATCCTGGTCAATGGCCGCCGCCAGAACAATCACGGCGACATCTACCCGAACAACTTCGGAGGCAACCAGTTCAACCACATCCCGCCACTGGACGCGATCGAGCGCATCGAGGTGATCCGCGGTCCAATGTCCACGCTTTACGGCGCCGACGCGATGGGCGGTGTCATCAACATCATCACCAAGCGCACGCTGGACAGTTGGCATGGTTCGGCCAGCATCGCCCGCACTTTCGAAACCAACGATGCCTTCGGTGACGACACCACCGCCGATTTCTTCGTCACCGGCGCATTGGTGCCGGGCGCGCTCAATCTCGCCGCACGCGGCAGCTGGTACGACCGCAAGGCTTCCAACCCGGTGTATGCGCCAGTCACCGACCCGGCCGGCCAGCAGCACAATCGTTCACTGGGCTTCGGCAGCGGCGGCAAGACCGTGGACAACACCAACAAGGCCGGCGGCATCACCCTGACCTGGATGCCGAGTGACACGCAGACCGTCACCCTGGATTACGACGCGTCGCGCCAGGAGTACGACAACGCCATCAAGATCAACGATGCCGGCGACGAGGAATATCCAGTCGGCACCGTGGACAACATCAACAGCATCTGGTCAGCCGGCAATGCCTGCCTCGGGGCGACCGGCAACGATGCCGCTGCCTGTGCCACCAACGGCGGCACCTGGGGCCGCCGTGCCAACCCGCGCGCCGGCTATGGCCCGGTGCAGGAGTTCACCCGCGACGCCTGGGCACTGACCCACGAAGGCCAGTGGGAATTCGGCAACAGCTTCATCTCGCTGGCGCACGTAGCCACCAACAACGACGGCCGCACCATGCCGTTCACCGTGGCCGAGCGCGAGCAGCTGCTGACGATGATCGACGGCACCGGTGCCTACGCCGGCATGGGCCTGGACGAGCGCCGCTTGCTGGCCGAATCCACCTTCCTGCCGCGTCCCAAGCGCGTCCTGGAAAGCGCGCAGTACACGCTGGACGCCAAGCTGGACATCCCGTTCACCGCCGCTGGCGAGCACACCCTGGCGGCCGGCACCCAGGTCATCCGCGGCGAACTGACCGACGGCGTGTTCGGTACCGAAAGCGGCACTCCGGGATTGAAGCAGGACCACAACATGTACTCGCTGTTCGTCGAGGACAACTGGAAGGTGATCGAACCGCTGACCCTCACCGCCGGCCTGCGCTACGACGACCATGAAGTCTTCGGCAGCCAGGTCAGCCCGCGCCTGTATGGCGTCTATGCGATCAGCAAGCAGTGGACGGTCAAGGGCGGTGTCAGCACCGGCTTCAAGACTCCCAAGACCACCCAACTGTATGACGGCGTCACCGGCTTCGGCGGCCAAGGCACCTCGCCGATGTTCGGCAACCCTGACCTGAAGCCGGAAACCAGCACCAGCACCGAGCTGGCGTTGTACTGGCAACACCCGGCCGGGCACGGCTTCAACGCCACCCTGTTCCACAACAAGTTCGACGACAAGATCGCCAGCCAGCCCTGCGGCGCCGGTCTGGCCCTGAGCTGCATCAGCTCCGGTGAATACCTCGACCTGGGCTATGCCAGCAGCAGCAAGACCGTGAACATCGACGAGGCCGTGGTGCAGGGTGCCGAGGTGGCCGGCCGCTGGAAGATCAGCGAAGCCTTTGCCTTCCGCGCCAACTACACCTACACCGACAGCGAGCAGAAGAGTGGCAGCCAGAAGGGTCTGCCGCTGACCAACAGCGCCAGGCACATGGCCAACGCCACATTGGACTGGCACGCAACGGATCGCCTCAGCGTGTTCCTCACCGGCGAAGCGCGCTCCAAGCGCTACCGTGGCGTCAGCAGCACCGGCGAGCAGTTGCACTACAAGGACTACACCGTGCTGCACCTGGGTGCCTCGTTCGAGGCTACCCAATGGCTGACCGTCAACGCCCGCATCAACAACCTGCTGGACCGGGACTTCACCACCTACGACGCCAACTTTACCGACAACGGTGACGGCACCTGGACGCTGAGCCCGCAGGACCACTACAACAACAAGGACAAGGCGCGCAATTTCTGGGTCAGCCTGAATTTCCGTTTCTGACGGGACATCGACCGGTTCCGACGGTGCCCGTGCATCCGCGCGGGCACCGTCGGTATCGGGTACTTCCCGCATGCATCCGGATCCGGCTGTCGTTGCTGTGAGGGGACACAAGGATTGATAAACGGGATAAAGCGGGAAAAGCGGGATGAAATGGGCTGAAAACGCCCGTCGTTCCAGTGTTTCCGGCTCTTCCGGGCTCCCGCTCCACGGATGAGCTTAGGTTTGCGAAATCGGCCGCAAACGGACCGTTCGGACAGATGAAATGCAAAAAGGCCGGCTGCGATGCCGGCCTTTTCATTGGCGTTTGAACAGGCCTCAACGGGCCGGCAAGTCATCTTCCAGGTCGCAGATGGTCATGGCGTTGTCCACGCCGCGCCGCAGGTACTCCACCAGCGCCTGGAGCTGGTGGTCATCCAGGTGCCTCAAGGCCGGCAGGCGCAGTTGATCCAGCGCCGCCTCCACGGCCGTCCACCAGTTGTACCGGTCCGATATGCGGCGGATTTCCCGCAGGTTGCGGCGCCGCTGCTCCCTGTCGGGCTCCAGTTGGGGCTGTAGCGCCTCCCTGGCCGCGCTGGTGATGATCTCCCGCAGCCTAGCGGCCAGATGCCGCCTTGCTTCCCCCTGTTTCGGCATTGCTCCTATCTCCTTTCGCCAGATTCAACGCGCGTCGGGTGAAAGGAAGAACCTCGGCCTCGGCCAGGCCGCTGCACAGGAGCTGGTACACGATCAGCACTACCTCGCCGGCCTGTTCGGGTGAAAGCCGCAGATTCGGGGCTTCCCGGCGAGCTTCTTCCACCGTCTGCACTGCAAGCTTGAGGGTGTCCTGGCTCAAATCCTGCGACTCGCCGGAGCCCTTGTCCTGTAAGGCTTCTTGGCGCTCTAAACCCGTACCGGTGAGCAGCCACGTGCCGTCCCAGCCTTCTGCAACCAGCGGCACGAGCATCAAGGCATCGGGGACCCGCTCGTTTCGCTCGTAGCTGGCATAGGTCCGTTTGGCCACTCCCATCACCTCGGCCATTTCTTGCTGATTGCGAGAGGCGCGAATTTGCCTCAATCGTGCGCCGAGGTCATTTCGCACTTCCCACCCCCGAAGTGCGAAGTGAAGTGCGAAGCATCATGAAGCGCTTCGCAGTTCCATTAACTATCTGATCCATAAGGGAAACAACCCTTGGGGAGCGATATTTCCTCTTCCGCGAAAGTGCGAAGCAAATTCGCGCTTGACACGAGGAACGAACGTGCCCCATATTTGCCCCATAGACACCGCCAACGGATATCCCGAAACGTGACGGCACTACAGGCACCGAAAAAAGCCAGCCCGAAGGACTGGCACCCAGCCGAAGTTGGGGCAGCGCTGCGCATGAAGGGCATCTCCCTGCGCCAGCTCAGCCTGCTCAACGGCTACAGCAATCCGAACTCCCTGGCCAAGGCCCTGCACCGACCGTACCCGCTGGCCGAGGCCATCATCGCGGAGGCGCTGGGCGTCAGCGCTCCCGAGATCTGGCCGAGCCGGTACGGCAGGGACGGCAAGCCCAACCGCAAACGCGGCCAGAAGGCTCTTCTTCCTGCTGGGGCGAAGCCTAGCAGGCTGCGCCTTGTCCGCAATCTGCAACGCGGGAGCGCGGAATGAACACTGCCTCCCTCCACGCATACCCAGCCCACGCCCTGGTGGCGATGGCGCGGGAGGCCAACCGGGCGTTGGTCCATCACCTGCAGGTCGGCTTGACCCATGCCGCCGTGGACGCGGTGAAGCGCCGGGAGCGCTATCTCGCCTTGGCACGGGCGGCGAAAGCCAGCGCCGAGAGGGAGCCCGCGCCGGGCAGGCAGCTGCTGGACAGCCTCCACCAAATTTTGGACACCGCGATTAAAGATCGCTGGGATCTGGCGCAGTTCCGAGAAGCGACATCAGCGGCTGTCGCAAGCGATCGGGCATCGAGCTGCGCACTTCGCCAGGGAACTGAAGCCCTGGTTGGAGCTGAAGAATGATCACAAAGTTGCTCAGCAGCCTGTATAGGGCTGTCCTCCGCCCTTCGCTCCAAGTGTGGACCTCCATTGGCAGCAGCTCGTCGATGGAACAAAGCAACTCCCGCAGCTCCGAGATCGATTTTTCTTCCGGCTTGCCATTCGGTGCAGCGCCGATGAAGCAGCGCTGCATGAAGTTGAACGCGATTTCCTGCACGGCGCTGGCAGCTATTTCGGTCACTGGAACCTCTGTGGTTGGGGGGTGGTTGGGTCGCGCCTGCGAGCCTACCAGCCACAAGGGTTCCATCTACACGCTGGCCCGGCGCAATGGGTGGGGATTGGCCGGTGAGTGCCCCGCGAACCTGACCGCGAAAACCCCGGCAGCTGGGGAGCAGGTATGTGCTTCCGCAGACACCCTCGCCTGTGGGACCCAGCGAGCGGCCGTAGGTGGGGGCATCCGAGCATGAAGCGCCGTACCCGCTCGGATGCCCTCACCGGCGACATGTTCGCGCTGCCCCGCCCGGCGGCGCCGGTGCCCGGCAGCATGGACTTCCGCCAGCCGGTGAGCCTGCTGGTGGGCGACATGCTGAAAGACGCCCACGCCGCCGGCCTGGACCGCTACGAGGTCGCCTCGCGCGCCAGCCGGCTTGCCGGCCGCGACGTGTCCAAGAACATGCTGGACGGCTACACGGCCGAATCCCGAGAGGAGTTCAACTGCCCTCTGTGGCTGGCCCCGGTGCTGGAGATCGTTTGCAGCAGCACGCGGCTTGGCGGCTGGCACGGCAGTGTCCTGGGCGGCCAGCTGCTGCTGGGCGCCGCCACCCTGGACGCGGAAATCGGTCGACTGGAGCGCGTGCGGCAACAGGCCGGTGAGGAAATCCGGGCGCTGAAAGACATGGCGCGGAGGGTCCGTTGATGGCTGATGGGAACGCCATTCGGGCCAGCCACGCCCCCGCCGACTTGGCGACCCTTGCCAGTGCGCTGGGCATCACGAAACGCGCGGTTGAACTGCGTGCAACCAAGGAAGCCTGGGCCTACGAAACGCGTACCGGTCGCGGTGGTGCGAAGCGGTACTACGCCATGCCGGCCCTGCCGGCAGACGTGCAAGCCGCAATCCTGCTGCGCCAGCAGCCCGACATCCATCCCGTCGCGCCGCCGACACCCCGTAAGGGCACGACGGCCGCCAGCGACGCCCAGATCAAGTCCGCCTGGCAGCGCTATGAGGCCGTCGAGCAACCGCTGAAAGACGAGGCACACCGCCGCCTGCGCGCCCTGCAGGCGGTGGAGCAACTGGTGGCAGATGGTCATCCACTGCTCGACGCCCGTGCCCTGGTCGCGGCGCAGCTGCAGCGCGAGAACGCGCGCGGCGCCAGTGCTGCCACCTTGGGCCGCTGGGCCGCGCTGGTGGCAGGTGTCGAGAAGCAACACCGTCTGGCACTGCTGGTGCCGGCGTATGCCGGCCGCACCGTGACTGCGGAGATTCCGACCGAGGCATGGGATGCGTTCAAGGCCGACTATCTGCGGGTGGAAGCGCCCACTGCCTCCAGCTGCTACGAGCGCATGCAGCGGTTGGCGCGGGTGCATGGCTGGGTGCTGCCGTCGCTGAAGACCTTCGAGCGGCGCATCAAAGCGGAGCTGCCGCGCGGTGTGCTGGTGCTGGCTCGCCAAGGTCGGGAGGCATTCGACCGCACGTTCCCGGCACAGGAGCGCGACCGCAGCGTGTTCCATGCGCTGGAAGCGGTGAACGCCGACGGCCACAAGTTCGACGTGTTCGTGCGCTGGCCGGACGGCACCATCGCGCGGCCCATCCTAGTGGGCGTGCAGTGTCTCTACTCGGGCAAGGTGCTGGGCTACCGGATTGCCGAAACCGAATCGGCCGACCTGGTGCGGTTCTCCTTCCGCGACGTCATCGAGCGCTACGGCATCCCCGAGAAAGTGTGGCTGGACAATGGCCGTGGCTTCGCCAGCAAGATGCTGACGGGCGGCGTCCCCAACCGCTTCCGCTTCAAGGTGAAGCCGGATGATCCGGTCGGCATCCTGACCGACATGGATTGCGAAATCCACTGGACTACGCCGTACCACGGCCAGGCCAAGCCTATCGAACGCGCCTGGCGCGACATGTGCGACCGCATCGCCAAGCACCCCGCCTTTGCTGGCGCCTACACCGGCAACAAACCCGACGCGAAGCCCGAGAACTACGGCAGCAAGGCCGTGGCGCTGGATGAGTTCGTGCGGGTGTTGAACGAGGAAATCGCTGCCCACAACGCCCGCGAGGGCAGGCGCAGCCGGGTGTGCGGTGGAAAACACAGCTTCGACCAGGTGTTCGCGGCCAGCTACGCGCAGTCCACGATCCGCAAGGCCACCGGCGAGCAGCTGCGCCAGCTGCTGCTGGCGACCGAGGTGGTCACCTCGGATGCGCGCGACGGCGCCGTGCGCTTGGCCGGCAACCGCTACTGGAGCGAGGCCATCGCGGCGCACGCCGGCAAGAAGGTGATGCTTCGCTTCGACCCCGAAGCGCTGCACACAAGCGTCGAGGTGTATTCGCTGGCAAACGTGCATCTCGGCACCGCCGAGTGCATCGCCGCCGTCGGCTTCGCAGACACGGTGTCGGCTAAAGAACACGCGCGCGCCAAGAAGCAGTTCCGCCGTGCCACACAGCAGCAGTTGGTGGCCGAACGCCGCATGTCCGCTGCGAAGCTCGCCAGCCAACTGCCGGCCCCTGTGCCGGAACACCTGCCGCCGGCCGGCGTGGTCGCGCCGATGTTCGGCAAGCGCGCCCCGAAGCCGCAGGCGGCTCCGCAGGAGCAGCTGCAGCGCACCGGCACCGATGACCGCGAGGCGGCATTCGGCGACCTGATGGAACGCCTGGCGAGCCAGCAACGGGCCGGCAGCTTCTACCAGCCCAGGGGAGCCGACGAATGAAGGGGCTGCCCGATATCCGCCTTGACCGTGCCGGGCTGCCGGGATCGCGGCTGCTGCGCTACCAGGCGCGCAAGAGCGCGATCAAGCGCCCGGCCTGTCCCGCGCTCCACCCAATGAAAGTGCCGCTCGCGCACTACTTCCGCCACCACCCGCAAGACCAGAGGGAACACATGACGCATGCCATGAATGCCGCCGCCAGCAACAGCATCCCGGAAGAGTTCAGCCAGGAGCAGATGTCCGACATGCGGGAGCGCGTGCGGATGATCTCGGAGGCCGGCAACGGCTACAGCCAGAACCGCATTGCCCGCGAGGCGGACATGTCCGGCGCCACGCTGAGCCAGTTCCTGGGCGATACCTACAAGGGCAACATGCAGGCGACGGCGATGAAGATCGCCAAGTGGCTCAACGCCTACGACGCGCAGGCGTCCACCGAATCGCTGCCGATGGCCCCGGCGTGGGTCGATACGCCCACCAGCAAACGCATTCTCGGAGACCTGCGCTACGCGCAAGTGGCGGCCGACCTTGTGCTGATCGTCGGCGCCGCCGGCATCGGCAAGAGCAAGACCATCGAGCAGTACCAGGCCATCGCACCGAACGTCTGGCACGTGGAACTGAGTGCGGCCACCGGCTCGCTGCTCGCCGTGCTGGAGGAAATCGCCATCAGGGTGGGCCTGCGGGACTACGTCCGCAGCGCCTCCTACCTCCAGCGCGCCATTGCAACCAAGGTCCGCAACACGGGCGGGCTGCTGGTCGTCGACGAGGCCCAGCACCTGACGGTTCAAGCAATGGATGGCATCCGCTGGTTCAACGACAAGTGCGGCATCGGCCTGGTGTTCGCCGGCAACGAGCGCGTCTACACGCAGATGACCGGCGGCAACCGCGCGGCGTACCTCGACCGCCTCTACTCGCGGGTCGGCAAGAAAACGCTGATCAAGCGGGCCACGCAAGGCGATGCCGACGCGATCATCAAGGCGTGGGGCATCGATGACGGCAAGTGCCGGGAGCGCATCCGCGATATCGCCGCCAAGCCCGGCGCCTTGCGCGTGCTGAACAAGGTGATCCGGCTTGCGGCCACCTACGCGCAAGCCAGCCGCAAGCCGATCTGCTGCGACTCCATCGGCCAGGCTGCGCGCGAGCTGGGGGTGTTCGAGTGAACCCGGCCACCACGCCCACGCCCCACGTACAGGCTGCCGGCGACGTGCTGGCCGTGTGCCTGCGCCTGGCCCGCATCCGAGACAACACCGCGCTGAGCGTGGAGGAACGGCTGCACTGCCTGCGCATCATCCGCCGCAACCTGGCCGGCTACGAGGACCGCCTCGCAACGCAGGACGCCGCTGCCCAGGAGGGAGGTGGGAATTGAACACACAGATCATCACAGCCGACCTGCTGGTCGCCACCAATGTCATCGGCCAACTGGCCGCTGCTTCCCTGCAGCAAAAATGCCTGGCTGTCGAAGCCATCGCCGCCACCGGCCTGCAGGTCGAGCAGTTGACCGTGCGGCAGCTGATGGACATCGCGCTGAAGGCCGCGCCGCTGCGCAATGGCACGGCCAACATGGTCGCCAACAGCACCGCGCCGCAGCGCAGGGAAATCCTGCGCCTGCTCAACGCCGCCGGCATCGACACCTCGACGGTGGATGACCGGTTGGCCGGCTACATGACCGATGCCCGCGTGCTGATGCCGCGGGGCATCCCGCTCGCCGAAGCCCTGCGCGGCATCAGCTACGCCGGTGCCGCGCGCCTGGTGCGGGTGATCCGCCAGGCCACCACTGCCACTGAGGAAACCACGCCATGAGCAATCAGCAGAACGTCGCGTTCGACTGCATCCACGGCCACGCCAAGGCGCTGCTGGGCGCCATGTTCGAGCTTGGCCGCACCGGGTGCACACCGCGCGAGGTGAAGATCACGGAACGCCGCGCGCGGATCGTGATCGATCCACCGCCGGTCGGCTCGTTCATCCAGGGCGCCTTGCGCCACAGGCAGACCTTCAACGGCTGCACCCGCGCGGTGTTCATCGCCCCGTTCCACGGCTGCCTCCTGGAATGGGAGGAAACCAGCCAGGCGGCAGCAGCAAGGGCCGGTGCGCGATGACCCGGTACGTCGAGGACATCTACGAGGACGACGACCTGCCGCCCTGCATTGGCGGCCGGATTGTCGATTCGCTTCACCGCCGCTTTGAAGAGCATTTCGGCACGCCGCTGGAACCACAAGGGCCGGCACCGGCCAAGGAAGAAAACCCGTGAATATCGAAACCATCCCCGATGGCTACCGCCGCGACCCGCAGGGGCGCCTTGTGGCCGAGGTACTGATCAAGCCCATCGACCTGGCCCGCGACGCCCTGGTGCAGGAAATCGTGCAGGCATGGAAGGAGGAAAACGCCCGGCTGAAGGCACTGAAGAATCGCGCCTTCGAGGACATCGCCGCGTTCATCGAACTGAGCGCGGAGCAATACCGCGTCCACATCGGCGGCAAAAAGGGCAACGCCAGCCTGATTTCCTTCGACGGCAAATACAAGGTGGTCCGGCAGATTCAGGAGGCCATCCGCTTTGATGAGCGTTTGAAGGCCGCCAAAGCACTGATCGACGAATGCCTCACCGAATGGACCGAAGGCGCGCGCGCGGAACTGCGGGCCATCGTCAATGACGCATTCCGGGTGGATCAAGAGGGAAACATCCGCACCGCGCAGGTGCTGGGCCTGCGCCGCCTGCCTATCGAGGACGAGCGTTGGCAGCGCGCCATGCTCGCCATCGGCGAGGCCGTGCAGGTGGTGGGCAGCACGGCCTACGTGCGCGTGTACGAGCGCGATGCCAACGGCAAGTACCAATCGATTTCCCTGGACATGGCGGGAGTGTGAGATGAACCAGAACCAGATCGGATACACCCCCGGCGACATGGCCGACCAAGGGGCAAAGCAGTTCGATGCCGGCATGGCTTGCGGCACTGCGCTGGCCCAGCTGGCCGGACGGATAGCCGACCGCACGGCACGCTCGGACATCGAGGCCTACGCAAAGTGGGTGAAGGTTGACGGGCAATCGTTCTGCGACACCAACCAGGCCGAGGACCCGCGTGATCCCGACGCCATGCTCTACGTGCAGTTGGCGCTGAAGTACATCGAGCTGCGGGGTGATGCCTGGGAATGGCGCCTGCAGCGACACGCCGACCTGCCGCACCTGGTGCGGTTCGTGGAAAGGGAATCCTGATGGGCAGCTACTACCAGGTCCGTGATGCGGGAAAGCGCACGGCAGGCCAGCGCAAGGCCATCCACGCCCTGCGCCGCAAGTTGGGGCTCGACCGGGACGTGTACGAATCCATCCTGCAGCGCCTGGGTGGCGCCACAAGCAGCACCGAGCTTTCACCCGAGGCGCTGTTTGCCGTGCTGGACGAATTGCGCCTGAAGGCTGGCGAGAAGCCGCGTGTGGCGTATCCGGGCAAGCCGCACAACTTCGATTCGGCGCGCGCGATGCCGGAGATGATCACCAAGGTGGAGGCGCAGCTGGCGGACATGGGCCTGCCCTGGGCCTATGCGGACAGCATCACCAAACGCATGCACGGCATTGACCGCGTGGCGTGGTGTCGTACCGAGGGGCAACTGCGCGATGTCATCGCCGCATTGCACGTCGAGCAGGAGAAGCGTGGCCTGCTGGCCGCGCTGGAGGAGCGCCGCATCGCGCTTGGCATTGATGACGCGCAGTGGCAGGCCATGACCGCCGACCTGCCGGCCGGCTGGCAGCGCAACCGGCAGTATCTGCGCCAGATGGGTGTGGTGCTGGAAAGCATCGAACCACGGCCGCTGGGGCACGGCTGATGCGAGCGACGTGTCCCGAGTGCGGCGCCCAGGCCCACATCAGCGCGATGTTTGCCGAGGACGACGGCAAGCGTCTGGCGATGGTGGCAGCAGGGTTGCCACCGGAGCTGGGTCGGGCGGTGCTGGCCTATCTCGGTCTGTTCAAACCGGCAAAAACCGCCCTTCGACTTGCGCGGGCGGTCAAGCTGGCCCAGGAGGTCGCGGACCTGGTCGCCGCTGGCAGCGTGTGCAAAGACGAACGCAGCGGTGTGCGCCGCCCAGCCAGCCCGGCGCAGTGGGTGGCCGGCATCGAACAGATGCTGGCGCAGCGGAGCGGTCTATCACTGCCGCTGGAATCCCACGGCTACCTGCGCGCGGTGGTGTTCGGCCTGGCCGACAAGGCCGACGCCGCGCAGGAGCGTCAGCGGGAAGAGGATGCGCGCGTAGGGAAACACCTGCGCTCGTCCTCGGGCACCACCCCATCACCGCATAAGGAATCGCCGCTGCAGCGCCAGCTGGCGTGGATCGCACAGATGGAAGGCTTGGGGCAGTTCAGCCCGGAGCAGGCCGAATCCGAGCGGCAAGCCGCTCGCAGCAGACACGGGGACGCGCAATGAGCACGAGCGATATGTTTGGCGACGACGACAACCTGGACATGCAGCGGGCGCTGGATTCCCTGACCCTGAGCAAGGCACACCGCTGGGAAGGGATGCTCAACACGCTGATCACGTCGACAATGGCCACGCTGCGGCGGAACGGCATCACGGAAGAAGCCTCCGAGCTGCTGGCGCCCAGCGTGGTGCTGGACCTGTGCAATGCCATAGGCGGGCAGATCGTGTATTTCCCGCGTGGCACGGTCTTGCGCCGGGCGCTGCGCGATGTGCGCGTCTATCGTGACTGGTCCGAGCGCAACATGGGACCGCAGGAGCTGGCGGCGCGGTATCACCTGTCCGTCCAGACCGTGTACGAGATCATCGCGAAACAGCGCGAGATTGCGCGACGGGCGTCCCCCGACCTGTTCGGCTACGATGACACCGCAACCTGACCCCGCCCCGGCGGGGTTTTTGCTTATTACAAGCAGCTGAAACATCCCCCTCGCGCGATGTGCGCACCCTTTGTGTATCGGCCCGGCAGGGCGTCAAAGGGTTCAGTCGCGTGGATAGGTTCATCAAGCTCAAAGCGGCAGTTGCCATGCTTGCCGCCCGCATCGGCCACATCTGGCTGTTCTTCGCTGCCAGCCTGGTGCTGCTGCTGATCGTGGCCCACTACAACAGCCTGCTGATCACCAGCTATCTGTGGGCGGCCAGCAAGGTCACGATGGCCGGTGCCATCGGCTACACGCTGGACCGCGCCGCGTTCCCCAACAGTGACCCGCGCTACCTCTCTGGCCTCGAGCAATCGATGGCGCAGAGCCGGCGGGGGGTGCTGATCGCGGCCGCGATGATCGCCGCAGGGCTAATCGGATGAGCCGCTGGGATCGCTGGAAAGCATTCTGGGCGCAGGGCAGCGGCAGCGGCGACTGGCGCGGAGTCATGATCGCCATCGTGATGCTGATCCTGCTCGCCGCCGTGCTGTGGAGCATGGTGGTTGTCGGCCACGCGGCCGCTGCCGAGCCGGGCAAGGCGACCGTGCACGTCGCGCCGGCATCGGCGCTGTACCGCCACCGCGTCGAGCAGGCATCGGCCCGCGCGTGGGGCGTCCACGGCAGCAGTGCAAGGCTGGCGGCGCAGCTGCATCAGGAATCGGCCTTCCGCGCCGATGCGCGTTCCAGTGCCGGTGCCATTGGCATCGCGCAGTTCATCCCTTCCACCGCTCGCTGGATCGCCACGGTCTATCCGCGCGAGCTAGCGCAGTTCGACCCGTGGAACGCACAGCAGGCCATCCTCGCGGCGGCGCTCTACGACCGCTGGCTGTTCGACCGCGTGCAGCCGCTGGGTGGTGGCGAAGCGGTGGAGGGTTGCAGCCGCTGGGTGTTTGCACTGCGCGGCTACAACGGCGGCGAGGGGTGGATGCTGCGCGAACGCCGGCTGGCGCTGGCCGCTGGCAAGAACCCGGACGACTGGCAGCAGGTGGAGCCGTTCCGTGCGCGAGCTGGCTGGGCGCACAAGGAAAACACCGGCTACCCGCGCCGCATCCTGCTGATGCTGGAACCGGCCTACATCGCCGCCGGCTGGCAAGGAGAGCCGACATGCTGAGTGGCACCGCCACGCGGGCTGCCGCGCTGCAGAGCTGGCCGGTGCTTGGCCTGGCCGGGCTGTTGCTGCTGGTGGTCACCGCCGTTGCCGGCCTGTACGTGGGCAACCGTTGGGCCGAAGGCACGCAAGCCATTGGCCAGCGCAAGCAGCAACAGACCTACATCGACCAGTTGCAGGCCGAGGCCGAGCAGCTGCGCGAGATCGCGGCCAATGCCGCCCTGGACTACGCCGCTGCCGCTGACCGGCAGGAGGCCATTGCCACCGAACTGGAAAACGACCGTGAAACGAACCGCAAACACGCCGCTGCACAGCACGCCGCGCTGGAAAAACTGCTGGCGTCTCGCCCTGACCTGCGTACTGACCGTGCTGGCGCTGACGTCCTGCAGCACTGGAACCGTGCCAACCAAGGCCCCGCCGCCGCCGGCGCCGCCCCCGGCACCGGCACCGAACCTGATGCAGCAGTGCCCGCCGCTGCCGGCGGCAACGTCGGACCTGTGGGCGGTGTTGATCGCCAACCACGACCAGGTGGCAGCGCAGTACCACGAGTGCGCGGCCGGCAAAGCGCGGCTGGTGCAAGCGGCGACGGAATGGCAGCGCACGGCATGGGCCTGGTACTGCCAGGCGCTGGAGCAGATGCAGCTGCCGGCCTGCGGCGATGAGCGGAAAGAAGGCCATCGGCGCGACGGTGTCGGACCTGGTCCGCCTGCGCGATGAGTACCACGAGATGGCGCGGCGCTGCACGGCCGAAGCCAAGCGGCAGCACGGCGAGAAAGCGGCCGGGCTGCGAGGGCAGGCACGCGCCTACGAGGGCGTCTGGCTGGATATGAGCGACTTGATCAATGGCAAGGGACACCCGAGTGCAAGACGACGCGGATAGGGCCGCAGAGGGCGAAGGTCGTAGCTGGGCGGCATGGGAGGCACAGCGGCAGCAGCGCGAGGACTACCAGGCGCAATGCCGCAGGACCGTGGAAGCCAGCGAGGGGCTGATGAACTGCATCGAATGTGGGGAAGAGATTCCCAGGCAACGCCAGCTGGCGTTGCCGCACACCCGGCGCTGCGTTGGCTGTGCGTCGGACGTGGAGAGCAGTTCATGGAGTCGGTGATGCTCACCTTGCTGGTGGTGGCCGTGGTCGCGTCCCTGGCAACGGTGTGCATGCAGTTCGTGCTTTGGGTGATGCACAACAGCCTGGCCAACCGCGTGGCGAAGCTGGAAGCGCAGCAGCAGAACGCGCTCACCCATGCCGAAACCATCCAGATTTATGAACGCCTGTCGAGCCTGGAATCGCTGGTCGAAGCCCAGATGACGACGGTGAAGTCAATCGAAAAGTATCTGATGGGGAAAGACTGATGAGTACGAAAGCCTACGAGGAACACAAGAAGAAGGAGCTGCGCCTGGTGCTGCTGCGCCTGCTCTCGGAAGAGAACGGCAAGCAGGCCAATTCCTCGCGGCTGCATGCCGGCCTGCAGTTCCTGCGGATTTATGTGGAGCGCCATGAGGTGATCGAAGCGCTGCGCTTCCTCCAGACCCACCAGCTGGTGGAGCTGGAGCAGCTGAGCGAGTTCAGCGGGGAACTGTACGGCGCCCAGCTGCGTAGCCGCGGCATGGACGTGGTGCACGGTCGCCTGACCGTGGACGGCGTCCTGGACGTGACCCGGTAAGGCCATGCAACCGCAGAAGCGCCGCCGCAAGGGCAAGGTTCATCGCGCACCGTACCGGGCGCGGCTGGACGAACTGCTGAACGAGAATTGCCACACGCTGGATGAAATGGTGGCAATCATCAAGGCGGAATACCCGGAGGAAGAGGTCAGCCGCAGCAGCTTCCAGCGCTATGACGCCAGCATCCGCGACTTCTCCGAGCGGATGCGCGAAGTGGAGGCACAGGCCAAGGTGATTGCCAACACCTATGGCAAGAATGCCGGCGACGACACCAGCAGCATGCTGGCAAACGCTATGGTGTTGCTGGCCACGGACACGGTGTTGAATCTGAGAACTTCCGGCGAGGCGAAGCTGGATGATGTGCGCAAGGCCAGCCAGATCGCCAAGAACGCGCAGGAAGGCAAGCGGGTCAGCCTGGCCGTGCGCAAGCAGATCGAGGCTGAGGCACGCGAGAAGGCGCTTAACGAAGCGGCCGCCCGTGTGGATGCCGCCGCCCAGGCACGGGGCCTGACGGCCGAGGACGCCAGTTTCTGGCGCGACCAAGTGCTGGCGGGCATGTAATGAGCGTGCTTGCCCCTCTGCCGGATACCGAGCGCGTCATCGAGTGGGACGAGCTGCCCGAGAACGTCCGCGCCGTCCCCGCGAACTTCGATCCGCGCGCCGAAGGCGTGCTGATGAAGCACCAGACGGACTGGATTCGCATGCAGCGTGGCCTGGACATCGCGGTCTGCGAGAAGGGCCGCCGCACCGGCATCACTTTCGCCCAGGCGCTAACCGATACGATCACCGCGGCGACGGCCAAGGAAGCCGGCGGCGACAACGTGTGGTACATGGCCGACACCCGAGAGAAAGGGCTGGAATACATCGGCTATGTCGGCAAGTTCGCGCAGATCGTGGCCCGTGGTCAGGCGAGCCGGATTGAGCAGCATATTTTCGTCGACCAGCAACCCGATGGCACCAGCCGCAATATCCAGGCGTTCCGCGTCCGCTTCGCCAGCGGCTTTCGCGTTACCGCGCTGTCCTCGCGCCCGGAGAACATCCACGGCCTGCAGGGCGAGGTCGGCATCGATGAGGCCGCACTCCACAAGGACGTGGCCAAGGTGCTGGAATCGGCCACCGCGCTGCTGATCTGGGGCGGCCGCATCCGGGTGTGGTCCACCCACCGGGGCAAGAAAAACCCGTTCAACCAGCTTGTGCAGGACGTGCGCGCTGGTCGCTATGGCAAGCGTTCAAAGGCCATCCGAATCACATTCGATGACGCCGTAGCCAACGGGCTGTACGAGCGCGTCTGTGCGATGCGCGGGAAGGTGCCCACTGCCGAGGGCAAGAAGGAGTGGTACACCGGTATCCGGGCTGCCTACGGCCCGCGCCAGGCTGCGATGCGCGAGGAGCTGGACGGCATCCCCCGCGATGGTGATGGGTCGGCCATCCCCGGCGTGTGGCTGGAGCAAGCCATGCCCGAGGTGCGGCCGGTGCTGCGCATCGTGTTCGATGACGATTTCCCGCGGCGTACCGAGCGCGACCGCGAGGCGTGGTGCACCAAGTGGATCGCCCTCAATCTGCTGCCTGTCCTGGTCAAGACAATGGACGGCTTCGATGGTCGCTGGGCAGTGGGCATGGACTTTGCCCGCCACCGCCACTTCTCGGTCATCATCCCGGCTCGCATCACGCAAGACCTGCGCCGCGAGGCGCCGTTCGTGGTCGAACTGGCCAACGCGCCCACTCGCCAGCAGGAACAGATTCTGTGGGCGCTGCTGGACTTCCTGAAGCTGCGCGCGCCTGGGCGCTGGACGTTCGCTGGTGACGCCACCGGCCCCGGCCAGACGCTGATGGAATACACCGGCGACCGCTACGGCCGCGCCGAACTGGACGATGAAACTGGCCGCTATGGCGGCGGGCCGGTCCATGAGGTGACCCTGTCGCGTACCTGGTACGGCGAATGGATGCCGAAATACATCGATTTGTTCCAGGACGGGTTTATCACCCTGCCGCGCGACGCGTCCCTGGAGGACGACCACCGCGCCGTGGAGTACGTAGACGGCACCCCGATGGTGCCGAAGCTGGAACGCAAAGACCTGAAGGATGCGGACCTGGTCCGCCACGGCGACGGCGCCATCGCCGGTGCCCTGATGCAATTCGCCGCGCTGAATCCGTCCGGCGAGCAGGTCATCGACTACCACCGCGTCAACCCCAACATCGCCCACACGCGCACGATCAAGCGCGGTGGTGGTTGGCGCACCGCCAAGGGATTGTGAACATGGCCACCTCTCGCATCGTTGACCAGTTCGGTCGTCCCATCGAATACGACAAGCTGACCGAGGAGCTGGCCGCCCCGCGGCTGGCGAGCATCCGTTCGACCTGGCATCCGTCCGTGGCCAGCGGCCTGACGCCAACGCGCCTGGCGAGCCTGCTGCAGGCCGCCGCCGATGGTGATGCCCGCGACTACCTGACGCTGGCCGAGGAAATGGAGGAGCGCGATCTGCACTACGCCTCGGTCCTGGGCACGCGCAAACTGGCGCTGGCAAGCCTGGAAGCGCGGGTGGAGGCGGCCAGCGACGACAAGGAAGACGTGCGCCGGGCCGATGCCCTGCGCGAGGTGGTAAGAGCACCCGAGTTCGGCGAGATGATCTCGCACCAGGTCGATGCCCTGGGCAAGGGCTATGCGGTCAGCGAGATCATGTGGGACCGCAGCGGCAAGACCTGGACGCCGGCCTACTATGCCGAACGTGACCCCCGGCATTTCATGTTCGACCGGGATACCGGCCGCGAGCTGCGCCTGCTGGACGAGGCCGACCTGGTCAACGGCGTGCCCTTGGCGCCATACAAGTTCATCGTCCACACGCCGAAGCTGCGCAGTGGTCTACCGATCCGGGGTGGCCTGGCTCGACTGGCCGCCGTTGCCTATATGTGCAAAGCCTGGGCGTGGCGCGACTGGATGGCCTTTGCCGATGTATTCGGCCTGCCGATGCGCGTGGGCAAATACGCTCCCGGCGCCAACGAGGAGGATATCGGCAAGCTGATCGCGGCGGTTTCCAACCTCGGCAGCGATGCGGCAGCGGTCATGCCCGATTCGATGAAGATCGAGTTCGAACAGGCGGTGCAGGTTGCCGGTGCCGGTGACTTTTTCCGCGGGTTGGCCGAGTGGTGGGATAAGCAGGTCAGCAAGGGCCTCATCGGGCAGACGATGACGGCCGACGACGGCGCCAGCCTGGCACAGGCCAAGGTGCACAACCTGATCCGCGGCGACATCCTCACCAGCGACGCGGGCAGCCTTTCAAACACCCAGCAAAGGCAGCTTGTAAAGCCCTTCATCGACCTGAATTTCGGGCCGGGTCCGAAGGGCTACCCGAAGCTGTCGTTTTTCGTTCCGAAGCCGGAAAACCTCAAGGAACTGGTCGAGGCGTTGAAGGACTTGGTGCCGCTGGGCCTGGAGGTGGAACAGAGCGTGGTGCGCGACAAGCTGGGCCTGCCCGACCCCGACAAGGGGGCGGTGCTGCTGCGCGCGCTCAGCCCGGTGCAGTCGCCGGCACTGAACCATCAGCAGGCGCTCAATGCCGAGCGCACCGAGCGGGACCGGGTGGCCACACTGGCGGACCAGCTGGACCGCCGGTTGGGTACGGCGACCGAGGGGTGGCTGACTCAGATCCGCGCCGTGGTCGACCAGGCCGGCTCGCTGGACGACGTGCGCGATGGGCTGATGCAGCTGCAGGATGGCTTGAGCCTGGACGAGTTCGCCGCCGGCATGCAGGAAGCCCTCAACGCCGCTCAGGCGGCCGGGCGCTATGACCTGATGCAGGAGGCCGGCATTGGCTGAGATCGGCGCCACCGATGTGCCGTTCCGCGAGCAGGCCGAGTTCTGGCGACGCAAGGTCAACGTGCCCACGGCAACTTGGCGCGACCTGCAGCGCGGGGACCACGCCCACGGCTTCATGGTGGCTGGCGCGGCGCGCGTGGACCTGCTGGATGACCTGCGCAAGGCGGTTGATAGGGCCGTCCTGGACGGCGCGACGATTGAGGATTTCCGCCGCGACTTCGACGCCATCGTCGCTCGCACCGGCTGGGACTACAAAGGCGGCCGCAACTGGCGCACCCGCATCATCTACACGACCAATCTGCGCAGTTCCTACCAGGCCGGTCGCTGGGCGCAGATTCAGGCGATCAAGCATCGCCGGCCGTATCTGCAATACATCCACAACGATTCGGTGAAACACCCGCGGCCAGACCACCTGGCGTGGCATGGCGTCATCCTGCGCGCGGATGACCCGTGGTGGGACACGCACTACGGTCCCAACGGGTACGGCTGCCAATGCACCGCCCGCACGCTGGCAGAGCGTGACCTGCGGCGGATGGGCAAGGATGGCCCCGATGAAGCCCCGACACCGCCCGACGACATTGCCGGCATCGATCCGGGCTTTGACTACAACGTCGGCATGGCGGCCGGGTCGATGCCGGCGGCGGTGCGGTTGGGCGAGCGCGTCATGCAGCTGCCGCCGTCCTGGCGGCGCATCGCCTTGGCCGATGCGCAGCAGCGGCCCACGGACCTGTTTGCCGATTGGCCGGCGACCGTGGCCCGCGTCCTCGAGGAGCAGGCGCAGGGGCGCGCATATCCGCAGGGCATGGCTCACCCGCTGGGCTTTCTCCGGCCAGCCACCGTCCAGGCGCTGGAGGCAGGCATCGACGCGGGTGGCCGGGCATTCGCCGCACCCGCCCCGGCCACGGCGCTGCTGGGCGCGGTGGACAATCAGCTGCACCATGCGCTGCGGTCCATCAAAGAGGCCCGCGGCACCATCGCTGCCCAACTGAACAATCTGCCCCGCTGGCTGGCCGATCCGGAAACGGCCGTGCTGTGGGATGTGGGCGAAGGCGGCCAATCCACCCAGCAACCGGTGCTGATATTCGCGCGGCGCTTGGGGGATGGGCGCGTCATCAAGCTGGTCTTCCAACTGGACGTGCGCGACAAGAGCCACCGTGCCCTGCGCAGGGAGCGCCTGGCCTCGAACTGGCTCAGGACGATATCGGTGGTGTCTGAGGTGTCGCTCGCCAGCGCCAACTACCGCTGGCTGGAGCGATTCAAGTGAAAAAAGAGGGGCGCCCGTGCTGGGGATGGACTCGAACCATCACAACCACCTTCAGCATCATGCGCCGGCCCCTGGGCGGCATGTGCACCGATGAAGGCGTCCTGGACTACCTGAAGCCGGCTCTACCAGGCGCGGGCAGGAGCAGTATGCCATGACCGGCATGAGCATCGATGTCGTCATCGACGGGGGGCAGGTGGGGCAACGCCTGGCGCAACTGGAACATCGCCTGGCCGATCTCCGCGACGCCCTGGGGGAAACCGGCGAGATCGTGCAGGCCAGCACCTTCGACCGTTTCGGCCAGGGTGTCGATCCCAATGGCGCCCCTTGGGTGCCACTGGCCGCCAGCACGCTTGCTCTGAAGGTTGGCCCTGGCCCCCTTCGAGAATCCTTGCACCTGCAGAACAGCATTCGCTACCAGGTAGAGGGCAACCAGGTGCGGATCGGCACCAACGTGCCCTATGCCAGGGCGCAGCAGTTCGGCCTGCCGGCGCGGATCATTCGCCCGCGCAATGGCAAGGCGCTGGCCTTTGGCCCGTCGACGAGCCGCCGTGTCGTCGCCGAGGTGCATCATCCTGGCATGCCCGCCCGGCCATTCCTGGGCTTTTCCAGCCAGGACGAGCAGGACGTTCTAGAGATGCTGGCCGACTACCTGGCCGGCGAATAGGCCGACCGCCAGAACGGCCCCTGTAAGGCCCAGGAGGGGCCGGGGGCGCGGCCACCGCACCGGACACCCCCTGTCTGGCCGTTCGCGGGCGATTTAAACGGCTTTCAAACGGGGTGTGCGGGGGTGACTCCCCTTGGGGGTTGGCAACATCGGCCCCCGCCGCTACCGTCGCTGCTGCGATCCGAAAGGAATCCGCAGATTACGCCGCGGCGAAATATCGCCCGGCCGGCGAGCCGTGAGCATGGCCCCCATGCACCGTATCGCCCTCAATGTTGACCTGTCCGCCGCCATCGCCGATGGCGCCCCGCCGGAATGGGTCGAGATGATCCCCGCAGGCCCCGAGGTCACCGGCCGTGATGGCCGCACGTGGATCTACGACGACGCTGCCGCCGTCGAAGTCATCAATGCGTTCATCGCCCGTGGGGTCGATCTGCCCATCGACTGGAATCACGCCCTGCAGCTGGCCGCGCCCCAAGGTGGCCAGTCGCCGGCCTCTGCCTGGATTCATGCGCTGGAGCAGCGGGCCGGTGCGCTGTGGGCGCGCGTTACCTGGACCGCACAGGGTGCCAGTGATGTTGTCGGCAAGAACTACCGCTATCTCTCGCCGGTATTCGACTACGACCCGGCCACCGGCCGCATCGCGCGCCTGGTGTCGGCCGCGTTGACCAACACCCCCAACCTGCGCCTCCCGGCGCTCAACTCCGAAACCACCCCGCAGGAGACCACCACTATGGTTCGTTCCGCCGCATTGACGGCGGCGATCACGGGCGCGCTCGGCTTGAACGCCGAAGCCTCCGATGACGCCGTCGCCGCTGCCATCACCACCGTCAAGGCCACCGCACTGAACAGCGAGCATCCGCCGCTGGATCGTTTCGTGCCCCGCGCCGACCACGATGCCGTCCTCACCCGCGCGGCCAATGCCGAGCAGAAACTGGCCGATTTCACCAGCGCCCAGCACGAAACGGCGGTCAATGCCGAGATCGAGGCGGCGATGAAGGCCGGCAAGATCAGCCCGGCCACGGTCGATTACCACCGCGCCAGCTGCAGTGATGCGGCGGGCCTGCAGCGCTTCCGCGACTACATCGCCGCCGCGCCGGTCATCGTCCCCGATGCCATCGCTCCGGCCGGTGCCGCCGCTGACCGCTCCACCGCGCTCAATGCCGAGGAGACCTACGTCGCCAATGCCCTGGGCCTCCCCGTCGACACCTTCAAGAAGGAGGGCCGCTGATGGCCATCATCACGCCGCAGCTGATCACGGCCCTGTTCACCGGGTTCAACCGCAAGTTCCAGGACGCCCAGGCCGCAACGCCGACCGACTGGCAGAAGATTGCCACGCTGGTGCCGTCCACCTCCCGCAGCAACACCTACGGGTGGCTGGGCCAGTTCCCGAAGTTCCGCGAATGGATCGGTGACCGTGTCCTGAAGGCCATGAAGGCCCACGGCTACAGCATCACCAACAAGAAGTTTGAATCCTCGGTTGGAGTGCCCAGGGATGACATCGAGGACGACGAACTCGGCATTTACGGCGCGCTGTTCGAGGAAATGGGCCGGGCATCGAAGGCGCACCCGGACGAACTGATCTTCGACCTGCTGAAAGTCGGCGTCAGCACGCTGTGCTACGACGGCCAGAACTTCTTCGATACCGATCACCCGGTCTACGCCAACACCGATGGCACCGGCGCGGCGACCAGCGTGAGCAACTACGACGCCGGCGACCCCGACGATGAAGATGCGCCGACCTGGTACTTGATGGACGTGAGCCGGGCGCTGAAGCCGCTGATCTTCCAGAAGCGCCGTGACTACGACCTCAAGGCCATGACCAATGGCCAGGACGAGGCGGTGTTCATGCGCGACGAGTACCGCTACGGCGTCGATGCGCGCGTGAATGTCGGTTTCGGCTTCTGGCAGTTCGCCTATGCCAGCCGCCAGCCGCTGACCAAGGAGAGCTATGCCGCCGCGCGTGCCGCAATGAAGGCATTCAAGGGCGACGGTGGCCGTCCGCTGGGTATCAATCCGCGCCTGCTGGTGGTGCCGTCCGCCCTGGAAGGCGCCGCCCGGTCGATTGTGGTCAAGGACAAGGACGGTGGCAACGAATGGGCCGGCACCGCCGAAGTGCTGGCGCCGAGCTGGCTCGACTGAGCCCAGCCACTTCCTGATTTCAACCAACGGCGCCGCAGGCTTCCCCTGCGGCGTCCATGAGGACAATCCATGATTCGCATCACCTCCAAAATCGATGGCTTCCGCCGCGCTGGCGTGGCGCATAGCAGCCGCCCCAGCGACTACCCGGACGGCTATTTCTCCGACAAGCAGCTGGCGCAGCTGGAGGCCGAGCCCAACCTGATCGTCCAGCACCTCGCCAATCCGGCAGCGGCCGATGAGTCGGACGACCAGGGTGCCGGCGAGCAGGCGGGCGGCAAGAAGGCCCCGACCAAGACCGCTGCCAAGGCGGGCGCGAAGTAATGCTGCCGCTGCCGCTTTCCATCGACCTGGTCACGCGCTACGGCGGCAAGGAGATCGCCGATGTGGCGGTCCCCCGCGACATGCCGCCGCTCACGGCCGGGCAGATGGAAGCGGCAGCGCGTGGCGATGACCTGGACGACTGGCCGGAAGACGAACGCCAGTCGGCCGAATACGCCCTGGCACGCCTGACCAATGCCATCACCCGCGCCAGCACGGAAGCACAGTATTACCTGCGCTTCCGTGCCGGCGATGAGGCGATGCCGCCCTGGTGGGCCGATGACCTGCAGGAGATCGCCCGCTATCACCTGTATGACAGCGCCGGCAACGAGGACAGCACCGTGCGCCTGCGCTACCAGGACGTCATCAGGCGCCTGAAAGCCCTGATGGAAGAGGATGCGGCGCGCGGCAACGGCGAAGCCGGCAGCGGTGGTAGCCCGGTGGTGCAGAGCAACCAGCGCATCTTTACGCGCCGGTCGTTGCGGAGGCTGTGATGCTGGACGTAATGGAAGCCAGCATTACCCAGCGTCTGGCGGCGCTGAAGGCGTCCGTGCCCCGCCTGGTGCTGAAAAGCTACGGCGGCGAGCTGAGCGACCCGGACATGCTGGCCGAGGCAGTCAGCGCGGGCCACGCGGTGCTGGTCACGGCCCCCAAGGCTCGCTTCACGCGCAAGTCCAACCGCCGTTATTCGGTCACGGTCAGCCTCCGCCTGGTGATCGCCGTGCGCCAGGCGCGGGATGAGCAAGCCACTCGCCACGGCATGAAGGGCAGCCTCGGCTCCTATGCGCTCTGGGACAAGAGCGTCCGCTTACTGGCCGGATTCGACCCGCTGCCGGGTTTCGGCCGGTTGGAACCCACTGACTTCAACAACCTGGTCAATGGCAAAACCCAGCGCGATTACCTGTCGGTGCTGGGCCAGTCGTTCGACGTCGACGGCAGCTGGGAGATTCCCACGTTGCTGGATGGCCCGCCGATTGAGGGCATTGACCTGAACTACTACCTGCAGCCCGACGACAACGCCGTCGATGCCGTCGACCGCATCACCCCCACCTGAGAGAGCGCCATGCCCACCGTCATCGCCGCCCCCGGTTTGAGAGTCCCGCGCGAGGACAACCCGCGCCAATACATCGAAAGCAAGCCCACCGATGTGCCCAGCACGGCGTACTACCGCCGCCGTCTGGCCAGCGGCGAGCTGCAGGCCGCCGGCCGCCCGTCGACCACCACCACCGAACCCGCCCCGGTTGACGCCGTATCCACGGCCCCCAAGCCGGCCGCCACCAAGACCAAGGGGACCAAAGAATGATCCAGTTCGACACCATCCCGGCCGGTATCCGCAAGCCGGGGGTCTACATGGAGTTCAACACTGCCCTGGCGGTGCGGACCCTGCCGACCAATACCCAGCGGCTGTGCTTGATCGTGCCGCTCACTGCCGATGGCCAGGACAAGGCCGAGCCGCTTACGCCGGTGCAGGTATTCGACGCGGCGAGGGCCGCGGCGCTGTTCGGCCCGGTTGCGGAGGCGATGGCCACCGCAGCGATGACCGCCAACCGTTACGTCGACCTGACCCTGATCGGTGTGGTGCCGCCGCAGGAAGAAGACACGCTGGATATCCAGCCCGCCCTGGATGTGCTGGCGGCGGCGGATTACGAGCTGGTGGTGTCGGCCTGGATGGACCAGGACGTGCTGACGGCATTGCGCACCCACATCGACACGGTCACCGATTCGATCAATCAGAAATCCCGCATCGGCGTGGTCGCATGCACCGGCACGCTCAGCGAGGCCACGACCTTGGCCGGGGTGATCAACAGCGGCGCCATCACCATCGCACTGCTGCCCGGCACCACCAGCTCCGCGGCCGAGGTCGCCGCCGCGTATGCGGCTGTGATCGCGAGCGAGGAAGACCCGGCACGTCCGCTCAACACCCTTGCGCTCACCGGCATCGCCCCGCCGCCCGTTACCGCGCGGCTGATGCGCGGCGAGCAGGAAACGGCCCTGGCCAACGGTGTTACCCCGCTGGAAGTCGGCCCCGGCGAAGTCGTGCAGATCGTGCGTGCGGTCAGCACGTACACCAAGAACGCGGCCGGGGCGCCGGATATCGCGCTGCTCGACCTGACCACGATGCGGACGCTGTATTACGTGCGCCGCGCTTGCCGGGACCGCATTCGCCTGCGCTTCCCGCGCGACAAGCTGAACATCGCCTCGGCCACGAAAGTGCGCAGCGAACTGCTCGACGTGCTGAAGAAATGCGAGGAGCTGGAGATCGTCGAAGAGGTGGCCGCCAATGCCCCTTCGCTGATTGTCGAGCGCTCGCTGCAGGACCCCACCCGGCTCAGCGCCCAAATTCCCACCGATGTCGTGAACGGGCTGCATGTGTTCGCCGCCCGCATCGACCTGCTGCTGTAAGGAACCGTCATGGCTGATATCTACGTCGGACTGATCGTGCTGGAAATCAACGGCACGGAATACGAAGTCAAGTCGTTTGAACCCACCACCAAGACCAATCGAAAGGGGGTCAAAACGATGAATCGGCAGGGCCGCGTGTTGGGCCATGCCAAGGGCATCGAGGAGCATGAGCTCCGCTGCACGGTCGCCATCCCGAAATCCGGCGAGCCGGACTGGAAATCGATGCTCGACGCCAAACTGACCATCGAACCGCAGGATGGTGGCGGCAAGCGCGAAACCTACAGCGGCGTCTGGCTGGTGGAGGTCGGCAGCAAATACGGCACCGAGGATGAAGCCACCCGCGATCTGACCTTGGGAGCGCTGAACCACTATGTCGAGTAACTCGCATGGAAAGTGGGATGGCCTGACGGCCAGCGGCACCCTGCCCATCGGCGTGCATTACGCCGGCCAGCGGCACAAGGAGTTCGTGCTGCGGGTATCGCTTGTCGGCGATCTGATCGGTGCCCAGACCGAGTATCCGAATGTGCCGGTGCGAAAGATCGCCCTGGAACTGTTCCGCAGGCAGCTGCTGAAGCTGGGGGAAATCCCGGCTGAAGCACTGACGCTGTCGCTGCTGGAAGCGGAGATGACCGACATCGATATCGAGGTGTTGGAAGAGGAGGACACGAAGCTCACAAAAAAGCTGAAGCCGGCGAGCGGTCCGTCGCAGATTGGCGAGCCATCGAAAACGCCCTCGTCCGGCACGGCTATCGCCTCGACGAAATAAGAGGCATGACGCGGGCGGAGGTGGATGCCCGCGTCGCACTGTTCAACCCCGCTTCCAGTAAGCGCGGGAAACGTTACATCAGCACCGGCCGCAAGAGGCGTCGGCTAAAAGGCCATCCCGCATGACCGATATGAATGTCAATCTGGTGATCCGGGGCGATGCCAAGGGCGGCCGCCGGGCCGCCCAGGAAGCGCAAACCGGAATGCGCGGGATGGGCAAGACCGCCCGCGCTACCGGTGAGCAGGTCAAGCGTGCTGCGACCGAGCAGTCAAAGGCGATCCGCACCTCCATCACGCAAAGCACCGCGTCGATGGAGGTGCTGAAGAAAGTGGGCCGATCGGCCGGCGAAGCCATCAAGCACGGCATGGCCGAGGGGGTACGCCAGCAGAACGCCGTGGGCGCCGCTGCCGACCGGCTGGGCGAGCGGATCAAGCGCATGCTCCGATCCGTTGCGGACCGCGGCGGTGTATTCCGCATCATGGGGCGCACGGCGATCTCGGAGATCGGCCGGATCAAATCCGCGCTGGGGTCAATGCAAGGCCGGCTGGCCAGCCTGGGCATGGGCCTGGTCGTCGGTCATGAAATCGCGGCCAGTGCCAAGCTGGACCGCACCCTGCTACGGACCCGGCAGACGGCCGGCGATTCGATGACAGCGGCTGACCAGGAGAGCTTGCGCCGGCAGTTCTGGGACATGGCTCGCCGCAACGGCAATCCTCTGGACTCGTTGACCGGTGGCTTTGATCAGCTGATCGCCTCGGGCCTGTCCTACCAGGCCTCCAGTGAGACCATCGGGGCCATCGACACCGGCACCACGATCACCGGCGCCGATTCCAGCGTATTGGCCAGGGGATTGCTGACCGGTGCCAATGCCTACCAGTTCGACCTGAGCAAGCCCGGCCAGGCGCTGGAGATTCTGGAGAAGATGATCGTCGCCGGCCGGGCCGGCAATGCCGAGCTGGAGAACCTGGCCGATATCTTCGCGCGCGTCGGGCCGGCGGCCCAACGCGGGGGCATGGGCTTCGACCAATCGCTGGCGATGGTTGAAACCCTGTCCAAACTGGAAGCCCAACCCGAGCGCCTGGCCACGCTGGCTGAATCGACCACGCGGCTGTTCACCAATCGTAACTACATGGTCGGTGCTGCCAAGGCCACCGGCGTGCGCTTCTTTGACAAGGACGGCACGCGCCGCGACATGCTCGACGTGCTGGGCGAGATGAAGACCAAGTACGAGGCGCTGACGACCGATCGGCAGCGCATGGAGTTCATTTCAAGGGCCTTTGGCAAGGCCGACCTGGATACGCAGAAAGGCGTGCAGTTCCTGTTGACCGGTGGTGCCCTTGACGACTTCCGCAGCATCCAGCAGTCCATCGGCAATGCCGGCGGCGTTGCGGCATCGGACCTGGCCGAGAATCGCCAGAGTGCCACCGCGGTTGCCGGCCGCGTGCGCAACACACTGCGCGAAACGATGGATCGCATGGCGCAGCCGATCAACAAGGCGATGGCCGGCGCCGGCGACTATCTGCTGGATGATCTGAACCTGTCAGGTGGCCAACTGATCGGCCTGGCCGCCGGCACCGGTATCGCTGCGCATTACACCCAACGTGCCGGCGGCGCGGCGCTGGGCAAGCTGGGAAGCCTGGTCAACGGCGGCCTGGACACGGTGAAGAACATTGCGGTCGGCCGCACGCTGCAGGACGCCACCGGCGTCATGCCGGTGTATGTCACCAACTGGTCAGGGGCACCGCAGGGAGCAGGTGGTGCGCCGTTGCCGGCGGCAGCAGGCGGCAAGGGCAAGCCGATCATGGCCGGTGTGCGTACCTGGTTGCAGGGGTTCGCACTGAGAGTTTCTGCGCCGGCTGCACTGGCTGCTCTGCCGCTGTCGCGTTACGCCGGCACGCTGCGAAACGGGATGAACGATCCGACGCTGCAGGCGGATGTGGCCAGCCGGTCACGCCGTCCATTGCGCCGCGTGCTGGGCCGCGCCAACCGCGGCAACCAAGCCATGCTCGACCGCCTGGGCGTGACGCCGGAGCAATACCAGCAGGCGTTGAGCCAGGTGCCGGGCGGGCTGAGCCTGTCCCAGCGCGAGGCCGCCATGCGCGATGCGCTGACGCGGGTGAAGACGGCCGCACCGGCGCTGCCGGATGGCGCGCACGCCGCCCAGGCAGCCGCACAGAGCCAGCGGGCGGCGCAACTGCTGGATGATGCCGGGCGGCGCCTGGAGCGTGTCCTGGACAAGCCCATTGAGGTAAAGGTCACCAGCGACACCCCGTGGCTGCACGCGGAAATCGGCCGCGCGGCCGAGCGTGATGTGAGGCGCGGCCCATGAGCTGGGAAAACAACCTGCTGGACGCGCAGTTCCGCGGCGTGCCGCTGCAGGTCCTGGGCGATGGGCTGAAAGGCAAGCGGGCGCTCGCCCGCCACGGGGCGCCCTACCGCAATGGCGACACGGTCGAGGACCTCGGCCGCGAGGCGCTGCTGATCCAGATGCGCGTGGTGGTATTCGGCGACGACTACGAGTCGGCCCTGCAGGCGCTGATCGCGGCCGTCGAGACACCGGGTACGGGCGAGCTGATCCACCCCATCTACGGCAGCCTCACCGTGGCCGTGGACGATTGGGAGGTCACCCACGATGCAGAGCGGCCGGACTACGCCGAAGTCGGCCTGGCATTCGTGGAGAGCGAGGCAGATACAGCATTTTTCCAGCGAACCTTCACCACCACCGAAGGCGCAATCGCAGGGCTGGATGATGCCGATGCGGATGACTGGCGCGACAAGGTCCGGGATCTGTTCGCACGCGTGGAGGGCTTGGTTGCACAGGCACAGACCTACCTCGGTGGGGGATTCGTCGGCCTGGTCGAACAGCTGACGGGGCTGCCGGGCATCAGCACGCGCCTGGCGCAACTGCGCAGCCAGACGATGGGCCTACTCGCCGGGCTGGCCGACATGGCCCATCAGTCGACGCCATCGCTCGACCCTATCGCGATGCCGGCATTGGTCCCCATGTCCGTGCGCGGGCTGCTGGATGCCAGCGTCCCGTCGACCAGCAGCGGGGATATCGACATCCGAACGCTGGCGGATACGTTGCTGCCGCGCCAGTTGGCCAGCGCCAGTGATCTGCCGGCACTGGCCGAGCGTGCGTGGGCCGACCTGCAGGAGTTCGGCCGGCTTGGGGTGGAACCGACCCTGGACAAGGATTTCCCCAAGGGTTTCCCCGGCGAGCCGCTCAATGCCCATGCGCTGGGATTGGTGCTGCTGGTGACCAGCGAGCAGGCGCTGGCGCTTACCCAGGCCGTGGCCGATGTGCTGGACGCCGAACGAGCGGAGGCGACGCTCGCGCCGCAGGACATTGAGCGGCTGAGCAACCAGGCGCGGGCGATGCTGCAGGGGGCGATTCTGCTGCATCGCCGCCTGTGCGGCGTGGAGCATGCGCTGCTGGTCATTGAGCCGCTACGCAACCTCGCCGCACTGATCCAGGCCGGCGCACGACGCGTCATCCTTGCCCGCCCGCCGCTGTCCGCACGCACCGTCACCAGCGATACCTGCCTGCGGATGCTGGCCCATCAGTGGTATGGCGACCATCGCCGCGCTGTGGAGCTGCTGCGACTCAATCCCTCGTTGCGCTCGCCGTATGCGATTGCCCGTGGCCAGGTGCTGTATGCATACGCCCGCTGATTCGATCCGCCTGAGCGTTGGCGGGGTCTCCAATGCCCGCTGGACCGGCTTCTCGGTCGATAGCGACTTGCTGATTGCGGCCGATGCATTCGAGCTGGAGTTGCACACCGACCAAAGCGGCACCTTGCCGGTGGAAGTCGCCGAGGGCGCGCCATGCCAGCTGCAGTTGGACGATGACCTGGTGCTTACCGGGCGGCTGGATGAGGTGGAGCATGAAGTGTCGCGCAGCTCGCACGCCGTGCGGGTAATCGGCCGTGACCTGGCCGGCTTCCTGGTCGATTGCTCCACGCCATTTGTTTCCATGCGCGATGCGACCTTGCAGCAGATCGTGGACCAGGTGGCAAAGCCCCTGGGTATTGCCAAGGTGCGCCTGCAGGTGCCGGACGCGGCGTTGCGCCGTCGCGTGCAGATACAGCCAGGGCAGAGCGCGTGGGAGGTGTTGCTGCAGGTGGCCGAAGCCAACGGTGTCTGGCCGTGGGTAGATCCTGACGGCACGCTGATCGTGGGCGGGCCGGACTACAGCGTTCCCACGGTCGGGCGCCTGCAGCTGCACCGCGATGGCCGGGGCAACAACATCGAACGCCTCACCGTCCGCCGCAGCATCGCGCAGCGGTACAGCGAAGTCACGGTGCTGGGCCAGCACGGTGCTTTTGATGCCGACGACTGGGAGAGCAATCGCACCACCCTCAAGGCCCTGGCCAAGGATGAAGCATTGGCCAGGCGCGGCATCTTCCGCCCGCGCGTTGTCGTGGACAGCGCCTGCGATAGCACCAGCCTGGCCACCTCGCGGGCAAAGAAGCTGCTGGCGGACAGCCTGATGGAGGGATTCGAGGGCCGCGCAATCGTGCCGGGCTGGCGCGCGCCCAATGGAGCCGTGTGGGCTGCAGGCCAGCGTGTGGAAGTCACCAGCGAGCCGCACGCACTGGACGATGTCTATTTCATCATGGGGCGCACGTTGCGCCTTACCCGGCAGCATGGGGCCATCACCGAATTGCGCCTGCGCGAGGACAAGGCATGGATTCTCGGCCAGGACGCCGGCAAGAAGGGCAAGAAGCGCCAGCCGAAGGATGACGGAGGGCAGTACCTGTGAGCTTGGGACGTGCTCTGCGTGGCGCGGCGAAACGCGCCGGCAATACGGCCCGGCAAGCAGTACGGGGGGTGCTCAAGCGCCTGGACGCCACTCGGGTGCTGCCCCCGGCGCAGGTCAAGGGATTGGACAGCGAGCAGCTGCAGGCGGAGCTGATGCAGCACTACGGCTTCGCCAGCGCCCCGCTGGAAGGGGCCGAGGTTGTCATCCTGCCGATGGGCGGATCGTCGGCCCACGGCGTGATCATCGCCAGCGTCGACGGCCGTTACCGCATCCAGTTGCAGCCAGGCGAAGTGGCACTGCACACCGATGAGGGCGACCACATCCTTCTAAAGCGTGGCCGTGTCATGGAGCTGGTGACGGAAACGCTGCTGGTGAAAGCCAGCAGCAAGGTGCGATTTGAAACGCCGCTGGTGGAAGCCACCAACGACGTGCATGCCGATGGCGATGTCAGCGACCAGGTCCGCACGATGGCGGCCGACCGTGAAATCTATAACCAGCATGACCACGGTGGTGTGCAGGCCGGTTCGGGCAAGACCGCAAAACCGAATCAGGAGCAGTAATGGACGCGCAGATTGATCCGCAGACCGGCGACCTTACAGGAAGGCGAATCACGACCCTTGCCAACGCGGTCTACCTTCGATTGGTAGTTCCGGTAGGCAGTTGGTTCGCGGCCCCTTCGCTGGGCAGCAGGTTGCACGAACTGAAGCGCGAGAAGGACCTGCAGCGTGTCGCCGTACTCGCAAGGCAATACGCAGAACAGGCCCTGCAACCGCTGATCGCAGACGGCCGGGCGCGTGCAATCGAAGTCAGTACGCGCCGCGCCAACGGTTGGCTCCTGTTGGTGATCGAAGTCACCGATGGCGCCGGCCAACGCCAGACCTTTGAACACCCTGTCAGCGTTATCTAAAGCCCCTTCAAATGCCTCTGCAACCGCCAACATTTGAAGCCATCCGCGATGGCATCTTGCGCGACATTCGCAGCGTGCTGCCCGATGCCGCCATCGGTGTCGATAGTGACCACTATGTCCGCGCGTCTGGCGTGGCTGCGGCCATCGAGGGGGTCTACCAGCACCAGGCATGGCTGTACCGGCAAATCTTCCCCGATACCGCCGATGCGGAGGGGTTGGAGCAGCATGCGGCCGACCGTGGGCTGAGCCGCAAGCCGGCTACGACGGCCAGCGGCGCGCTGCGCGTCACCGGATCGCTTGGCACACCGGTGCCCGTGGGCATCAGCGTCCGTCATCCCGCTGGCGTTCTGCTCACGACCACCACGCATGGGACCATCAGCGCCACGGGCAGGGCCACCGTGCGCGTGGCGGCAGTCACCCCCGGCAGCGATGCGACCGGGTTGAGTGGCGATGTGACGTTGACCAGCCCGCCACTGGGCATCGATGCTCCCGCCGTCCTGGTCGATCCGCTGGCCGGCGGAACTGACGCCGAAAGCGACGCGCAGCTGCTGGCGCGCCTGCTCGACCTGATTCGCCGCCCCCCTGCCGGCGGCAACCGCTACGACTACCGCCGCTGGGCACGCGAAGTGCCAGGCGTCACCGCGGCTTACGTGTACCCGCTGCGCCGTGGGCTGGGTACGGTGGATGTGGTCATTGTTTCCGCCGCGGGCCTGCCCTCGGCCGAGCTTGTCCAGCAGGTGCAGGCACGTATCAATGAACTGCGCCCGGTCACCGCCTGGGATTCGGTTGTGTTCGGCCCGACGCTGATTGAGGCCGAGATCACCGCACGCGTGCGGCTGGCAGATGGCTACAGCCTGGACACGGTGCAGGAAGCGGCAGAGGACCAACTGGCTGCGCTGCTGGATTCGCTCGCCCCCGGCGAGATGCTCTACCGCAGCCGCGTGGAAGCCGTCATTTCTGGCCTGCCTGGCGTGGTGGACCGCGAACTGCTGACGCCGGCATCCAATCTGGAACCCGTGGTCGACGCGAGCCGCGTGGAATGGGTGCGCTTGGGTAGCGTTTCGCTGGAGCTGATGCCGTGATGCTTGCGGACCTGCTGCGCAGGATGCTGCCGCCGGTCGCCTACGACACGGCTGGTCCTGTTGTCGGTGCTGTCATCGATGCCGAAGCCAATGCCCTGCAGGCTGGTATTCAGCGCGCTGAATCAATTGCGGGTGCGTTGCATCCGGCTACGGCTGACGCCGCCATTTCGGACTGGGAGCGAGTGCTTGCGCTGGCTTCCAAGCCGCAGGTGGGCCAGGCCGAGCGGGTGCAGGCGGTGCTGAGCAAGCTGGGGGAGCTGGGCGGACTGTCGATCCCCTATTTTGTCCGCCTCGCCGCGGCGGCCGGGTATGCGATCACGATCACCGAGCCGCAACCGTGGCGGGTGGGACACAGCAGCGTCGCCGAGCCCCTGTATCTGTCCGGCGCGCTGTTCGTTTGGCAGGTGCATATCGATAAACGGCCGCCGGGTGCGACCGCCGCCACTGATGCCGCGCTCGCTGCGGTATTCGACGACCTGAAGCCGGCGCATACGCTGTGCCAATTCGTGGAGATTTAAGATGCATCGCATCGATGTAGCCACCGCCGTACCCGTACCGCCTGCTCGCCAAGAGCCGGGGACGCCGGGTTATTTCACATCAGGTGACTTCATCGCTGGTGTAGCCGCGACCGTCCCCGGCGCCGACTGGTTCAACATGATGCAGGAAGAGTTCGCGGCCGTTGTCCTGGCCGCCGACCTGGAACTGGATCGCGACGATGATTCGCAGCTGTTGCAGGCTATCCGCAAGATTGCCGCCAGTGCCGCAACGATCGACACGATTCCGGGCCTGCGCGACGCGCTCGACGGGATGCAGCCGACCGGCGATTACGCCTTGGTGGGTCACCAGCACCAGATCGGCGACGTGGAGGACCTGGTGGCCGTGTTGAACGGCCTAGCGGCGATAGACCATACGCATGTGATGGCCGATATCGATGGCCTTGTTGATGCACTGGCCGGAAAGGCATCTCTGACCGGCGCAAATTTTACCGGTCCGGTTACTTCAACCGGCAATATCACTGCCCCTCGCATTCGTCTCACTGTCACGACGGATGTCTCCCTTTCCTCGACAAACCACGCCTTTCAAATCGGTCCAGACACCGGTGCAAACGTCCGCATGGACGGCAATGAAATCATGGCCGTCAACAATGGCGCCACAGCGACACTGGTCATCAATGGGGATGGGGGAAGTACGAGTTTCGGTGGCGCCATCACGGCAGCCGGCCAGATCGGCGGCAGCGGCGGCTTCCAGCCCACGTCGTCGCGCGAACTGAAGACCGCGTTCCGCGAGAACCCGTATGGCCTTGATGCCGTGCTGAAGCTGGAGACCACGCTGGGCAAGTACCGCAAGTGGTTCAACCCGGACAACCGCGAGCGAGTGTTCCTGATCCACGAGAACATCGCGGAGGTGATCCCGCAGGCGGCCAGCGGCAAGGGCATCGAGGCCACGCCTCCGGGTGCCAGCCAGCCGCGTCGATACGGCGGCTACGACATCGAGCAGCTGCTGGCCGTCTACGCCAAGGCATTCCAAGACCTGAACGCCATCGTGCAGGCGCAGGACGAACGCATCGCAACCCTCGAATCGAATAGGAGCTGAAATGTCCACCAACAGCCGCATCCGCACCAACGCCCTCGGCTCCACTGTCGAGCGCATCGCCACCGAGACGCACATCTTCTACGATCCGCAACAGCAGGGTGCGCAGATCGTCTTTCAGGGCGAGGAATACCTGACAAGCCCCGACGGATTGACCGTGGGCGAGAAGCTGGAAGGGCGCGAAGCGCTGATGACCGATCTGGCGGCCATCGGTGCCCGCACCTTCAACGCTGGCACCGATCCAGTCACCGGCGCCGACCTGTCCAACATCAGCCCGGTTGGCATTGCCGCGATCATCCGCGCGGTCTACGACGACCTGCACAACGAGCGCGCGGTCGAGGTCGTGGATGAAGACGCGGAAGGCGACGGAGACGCCGACGAGAACGCCGAGGGCTGACCGCCAACATGGCGACCAATCTCCGCAACAGTGCTGGCGTGGAATTCGATGACCTGTTCGACCTGTATGTCGAAGGGCCGAAGCCGGCGAACACGGGTTTCCGCACGTCGGACGGTGTGGACTTGCGGGAGCGGTATGCGCCCATCGCGTTCGGATCGAAAGGCCCGAACGTCAACTACCGCGACTCGGCCGGCATCGACTTGTCGAATAAGTGGGCGGCGAAGGGGACGGCTGTCTACAAACTCGGATTCGACAGCAAGCGCTACAACATCCCCGGCGTTACCGGGTCGCCGGGAAATTCGCGGGCCGCGATCCGTCTTGTAGTGAATGCGGACGGGACATGGCAGGTGCAGCGGAATACGAATTTTGCCGCTTCAACGTGGTCAACGGTGGACAGCGGGACGTGGTTGCCGTCCGGCGTGGCGGCGGGTAGTTATTCAGGTCAGTTCGTTCACTTCTTCGCTTCCGGCATTGGCAACTCGCAAGTTGTAACGAATGGAGCTTCGTCGTACTCGGTTCTGTCCACAACCCGGATCATCGAAATCGCGCAGCTTTCTACATCTGCAGTTCCGTCAAGTGCTGACGGAAATATTTCCCTGAACATGAGGCGTTCCAGCGGAACTGTTACGACGTCGAGTTTGAGTTTCGATCTTCATCAAGTTTAATTGGTTCGCGCCTCTTAGAAGCATTGATCCACAAAGATCGGCGACTCTAAGACTGTCACTTCGATATTCGAGTTCGAGTTGAACGTCGGTATTTACTAGTGAAAACAGGGCGCCCGGCCAGCAGGTGCAACTACTGACCAGACGCCTCCACATGGGTGATCTCACCACCCAGCATCGGCCAAGGCCCCGTCCCCCTCGAGGGGCGAGCAGTCTCGGTCATCGTTATCGCAAAGGTTGAGATTAGTGAAAACGCTGTTCCCTTGGCCGGGTGGGAAGACCCGGTTGCTGCAGCACCTGCTGCCACTGCTCTTTGAAAACCCGCATCACACCTACGTCGAGGCGTTCGCAGGCGGCGCCGCGCTGCTGTTCGCGCGTGAGCCGGCGAAGGTCGAAATCATCAACGACATGCATGGCGAGCTGGTCCGCCTGTACCGGGTGGTTGCTAACCATCTGGACGAGTTCGTCCGCCAGTTCCGCTGGGCGCTGACCAGCCGCGAAATGTTCCGCTGGGCGCAGCTGCAGCACGTTGACACGCTGACTGATATCCAGCGCGCCGCGCGCTTCTTCTATCTGCAACGCTTGGCATTCGGAGGGAAGGTCACAGGGCAGAATTTCGGCACGGCCGCGCGCTCCCCGAAGTCCATCAACCTCCTGCGCTTGGAGGAAGATCTGAGCGCGGCGCACCTTCGCCTGCACCGCGTCGTTGTTGAACAGCTGCCGTGGGATGCCTGCCTGGCCAGATACGACACGCCGGAAACGCTGTTCTTTCTGGACCCGCCTTACTGGCAGACCGAAGGGTACGGGTTGGCGTTCGGCCTCGATGAGTACGACCGCATGGCCGAGCTGATGGCGGGCCTGCAGGGGCGAGCGATCCTTACGATCAACGACCACCCCGCAATGCGGGAGCGATTCGACCGGTTCGCCGGCAGGACCGTGACCATCGACTACACCATCGGCAGGGGTCGGGCACCCCGGAAGGAGCGGATCTATACCACCTGGTCGAGTGGCCGGCGGCGCTGATCTGGGGCGGATGGAACGGGGCGCAAGGCGCCCCGCTTCCGTTCAAGGAGCGGCGATTGAGGCTGGAGCCGCAGTTGGCGCTCCCTCGATTCGGCTCCCACCCCTAACACCGTCTACCCACGGGGGCGGAAATCGTTCAAAGACCGATAGAAGGCCGCTTCAAACCTGAGCTTTCCGGGGCCTACGCCGCTTTGCAGACCATGTGTCCAGGCTTTGCAGACCATGTGTCCGCCTACAGTTGCCGTAATGGCCGCAGCATCGGAGAACCTACCGATACGAAGCGACACAAATTGCGAATCATTCTCATCAATGCTCTAATCCCGGTTCTTTGATTCCCCTCCGCGCACGTGTCCGCCGAACGCTCCACCGCCCATCTCGTCCAGCAGCAGGCCAGCCGTGGTTTCTGGCTGCGCACGCTGCACCAGTGGCACTGGATCAGCTCGGCGGTGTGCCTGGTCGGCATGCTGCTGTTCGCGGCCACCGGCATCACCCTCAACCACGCCGCCCGGATCGAGGCCAAGCCGCAGGTGAGCAACCGCCAGCTGGAACTGCCGGCACCACTGCTCGCAGCCTTGGGTACGCGCGAGGACGGCAACGCGCCGCTGCCCGGCAAGGTCGCCGGCTGGCTGTCGCGCGAGCTGGACGCCGCCATCGGCAGGCGCCCGGCCGAGTGGTCGGCCGACGAGGTCTACCTGTCCATGCCCGGCCCCGGCAGCGATGCATGGCTGAGCATCGACCGCGAAACCGGCGCGGTGGAATACGAGCAGACCCGGCGCGGCTGGGTGTCCTATTTCAACGACCTGCACAAGGGCCGCAACGCCGGCCCCGGCTGGGGCTGGTTCATCGACGTGTTCGCCATCGCCTGCCTGGTGTTCTGCATCACCGGCCTGTTCCTGCTGCACCTGCATGCGCGGCAGCGGCGCATGACCTGGCCGCTGGTTGGCCTGGGCCTGCTGGTACCGCTGCTGATCGCCCTGCTCCTGATCCACTGACCCCCATTCCCTCCACGGAGTCGCACCATGCGCGTCACCCTGACCATCGCCCTCAGCGGCCTGCTCGCCACCGCCCCGGCCGCCTACGCCGCCAGCATCGACGTCAACGTCGAAGTCCCCAAGCTCAACGTGGCCGAATACCACCGCCCGTATGTGGCCGTGTGGATCGAGGATGCCGAGCAGAAGGCCGCCGCCAACCTGTCGGTGTGGTACCAGCAGGCCTCCAACAACGAGGGCCACGGCACCAAGTGGCTGCCGGACCTGCGCCAGTGGTGGCGCAAGAGCGGGCGCAACCTGCAGGTGCCGGTGGACGGCGTGACCGGCCCGACCCGCCCGGCCGGCACCCACGCGCTGAGCTTCGGCGACAGCCAGCCGCAGCTGCGCGACCTGCCCGCCGGCCAGTATTCGCTGGTGGTGGAAGCGGTGCGCGAAGTCGGCGGCCGCGAACTGCTGAAGATCCCCTTCACCTGGCCGGCGCGCACCGCCCAGAACGGCCGCGCCCAAGGCAGCACCGAGCTCGGTGCCGTCACCCTCGCCATCAAACCCTGATTGCCCACCCGAACCGGAGTCCGCCGATGAAACGTTCCCTGCTCCTCGCCGCCGCGCTTGCCGCCGCCCTTCCCTTCACCGCCGCCGCGCACAAGGCATGGCTGCTGCCGTCGCAGACGGTCATCGCCGGCCAGAACCCGTGGATCACCGTGGATGCGGCGGTCTCCAACGACCTGTTCTACTTCAACCACGTGCCGCTGCGGCTGGACGGGCTGATGGTCACCGCGCCCGACGGCAGCACCGCGCAGCCGCAGAACCTGGCCACCGGCAAGTACCGCAGCGTGTTCGACCTGGAGCTCACCCAGCAGGGCACCTACCGCCTGTCCAACGTCAACTCCGGCCTGATGGCCAGCTGGAAGGAAGACGGCAAGCCCAAGCGCTGGCGCGGTGATGCCACCAAACTCGCCAGCGAAGTACCGAAGGACGCCACCGACCTGAAGGTCTCCCAGAGCCTGAGCCGCGTGGAAACCTTCGTCACCAACGGCACCCCGAACGACACCGCGCTCAAGCCCAGCGGGCAGGGCCTGGAGCTGGTGGTGCTGGGCCACCCGAACGACCTGTTCGCCGGCGAGGCGGCCAGGTTCCGCCTGCTGGTGGACGGCAAGCCGCAGGCCGGGCTGGACGTGGAGATCATCCGCGGCGGCACCCGCTACCGCAACGCGCAGGACGAGATCACCGCCACCAGCGATGCCAACGGCGAGTTCAGCGTGACCTGGCCGGAAGCCGGCATGTACTGGCTGGAAACCGGCACCGAGGACGACAAGACCGTGGTCCCACAGGCCAACGTGCGCCGCCTGAGCTACGTCGCCACGCTGGAAGTGCTGCCGCAGTAAGGCGGGAATGGAGAGGAAGCAACACCCGCTGCTCCCTCTCCGCTCGACCCCATGATCAGCACAGCACGGACTCGAGCCCCTCTCCCGGCGGGAGAGGGGTTGGGGTGAGGGGCGAACGGAGCCCGGCCACCTGAACCACCGGGAGTCCACCCCACACATCCGCATCCCGGCAAGCAGCTTGCGCCGACGAAGGGACTCCCGGCGCCTCCGTGCTCGTTCCCCCTGACGCTGGGCCTGGCCGCGCCCAACCCAACCAACGCATTCGCTCCCGAGCCTCGTTTCCGCCCATCCCCATGCCTTCCCATTCCGATATCGCCACCCTCGGCGGCCACAGCATGGGCACCTCCTGGAGCGTGAAGCTGGTGGCGCCGCGCAACCGCGACCTGCATCCGCTGCACGCCGGCATCCAGCAGCAGCTCGACCGCGTCGTCGCGCAGATGAGCACGTGGGAAGCCGGTTCGGACATCAGCCGCTACAACCGTGCCGACGCCGGCGGCTGGCAGGTCCTGCCGGACGATTTCTGGCGAGTGCTGCAGGCCGCGCATGACGTTGCGCAGCGCAGCGACGGCGCGTTCGATCCCACCCTCGGCCCGCTGCTCGCGCTGTGGGGCTTCGGTGCCGATGCCGGGCGGCAGCGCGTACCCGAGGCCGCGCTCGTGCGGGAAGCCGCCGCGCGCTGCGGCTGGCAACGGCTGCAACTGGACGCGCAACGGCAAGCGGTACTGCAGCCCGGCGGCCTGCACCTGGACCTGTCGGCCATCGCCAAGGGCTACGGCGTCGATCTGGTCGGCCGCTGGCTGCGCACGCAGGATGTCGCCGCGGCGCTGGTCGAAGTCGGCGGCGAGCTGCACGGCTACGGCCGCAAGCCCGATGGGCAGCCGTGGCGCGTGCTGGTCGAGTCGGCGCCGGAGGAAGACGCCGGTGCCGACTACCCGCCCCGGGTGCTGGCGCTGGACGGGCTGGCGGTGGCCACCTCCGGCGACCGCTGGCACCGCTACGAACAGGACGGCACGCGCTACAGCCATACCCTGGACCCGCGCCGGCACGCGCCGGTGGCGACCGCCGCCGCCGCGGTCACCGTGATCCACCGCGAGGCGATGCTCGCCGATGCCTGGGCCACCGCGTTGACGGTGATGGGCGCCGCTGCCGGGCCGGCCTTCGCCGAGGCGCAGGGGCTGGCCGCGCGCTTCGTCCAGCGCGACGGCGAAGGGCTGGTCGAAACCCTGTCGCCCGCCTTCCGGCGGCATCTGGACGCCAGCGCCGCATGAACCCTTCGCGCCCGCTCCGCGCACTGGCCGGCAACCTTGCCGTCATCGCCCTGCTGCTGGCCGCCGCCGGCCTGCTGCTGCGCCTGCACCTGGGCGAGGACTGGTGGCTGGCCGCGCCCCTGCCCGCGCGGCGCACCGGCGCACTGGCCGCACTGTGCGCCTACCTGGCATGGTGCCTCGCGCTGTGGTGGCGCGCGCGGCCGCGCAGGGACGAGGCCGACGGCGACGGCGAACCGCCCTTGCTGGTGGTCTGGGCCAGCCAGACCGGTTTCGCCCGGCAGTTGGCCGAGCGCAGCGCGCAAAGCCTGCGCGAAGGCGGCTGCAAGGTCCGCCTGCGGGCATTGGACGAAGTCGATGCCGCGCTGCTGGCGACCACGCGCAAGGCGCTGTTCGTCGCCAGCACCACCGGCGAGGGCGACCCGCCGGACCATGCCCTGGCCTTCCTCAGCCGGGTAATGAAGCAGCCGGCGGCGCTGCCGCAACTGCAGTACGCGGTGCTCGCGCTGGGCGACCGCAGCTACGACCACTACTGTGCCTTCGGCCACCAGCTCGACGACTGGCTGCGCCGGCACGGCGCGCAACCGTTGTTCGATACCGTCGACGTGGACAACGCCGACCCGGCCGCGCTGCGCCACTGGCAGCAACTGCTCGGCCAGCTCGGCGACGGCAACCCGCAGGCCGACTGGAGCGCGCCCGACTACCAGCACTGGCAGCTGCGCGACCGGAAGCTGCTGAACCCCGGCAGCGCCGGCGGCCCGGTGTTCCACCTGCACCTGCAACCGGCCGCCGGCCCGCTGCCGCAGTGGCAGGCCGGCGACATCGCCGAGATCGGCCCGCGCCATGCGCCGGCCAGCGTCGAACGCTGGATGCAGGCGCACGGCTTCGACCCCGGCACGACCTTGGCCAATGGCCGCGCACTGCGCGACCTGCTGGCCGCCTCACGGCTACCGGATGCCATCACCTCCAGCGATGCCGATGCAGTGGCCGCCCGCCTGCAACCGCTGCCGCACCGCGAATACTCCATCGCCTCGCTGCCCGCCGAAGGCAGCCTGCAACTGCTGCTGCGCCGGCAGGCGCATGCGGATGGCACCCCCGGGCTGGCCAGCGGCTGGCTCTGCGACCACGCTGCGATCGGTGCGCGCATCGACCTGCGCCTGCGCGAGAACCGCAACTTCCATCCACCGGCAGGTGATGCGCCGCTGCTGCTGATCGGCAACGGCACCGGCATCGCCGGCCTGCGCGCGCACCTGCGCGCGCGCATCGACGCCGGCGCGCGCCGCAACTGGCTGCTGTTCGGCGAACGCGGCCACGCCCACGATTTCCACTTCGGCGACGAGCTGCGGCAGTGGCAGCGCGACGGCTGGATCGAGCGGCTGGACACGGTATTCAGCCGCGACGGCCAGACGCACCGCTACGTGCAGGACGCCCTGGCCGCCCACGCCGACGTGCTGCGGCAATGGGTCGGGGACGGCGCCACCGTGCTGGTCTGCGGCAGCCTGCAGGGCATGGCCCCGGCGGTGGACGCGGTGATCGCGCAGGCGCTGGGCAGCGAGCGCAAGGAACAACTCACCCTCGAACGCCGCTACCGCCGCGACGTGTATTGAGCACACCGTAGGTCGGGGTTACACCCCCGACATGCTTTTGAAGCAATCCCGAGGCGTCGGGGCTGTAACCCCGACCTACGCCGGCTTGACGCGGATCGCCAGCAATTCGCCACCGCCATCCAGCGAGTAGCGGCGGCGCTCGCCTGCACCCAGCCACGCGGTATCGCCGGCCTGCAACGGCGGCAATGCACCATCGGCGAAGGCCGCCTGCCCGGCCAGCAGGTGGATCGCCCATGCCGCCTGCGGTTCGGTGAAGAACAGCATGTTGCCGACCAGCGGCCGGTGCAGCAGCTCGGCCTGCAGGTCCGCGCGCCGCCACATCAGGTTGAAATCCTGCGTGGCGCCATCGACCAGTTCGCCGGTCAATTCGTCCTCGCCGGCGAAGCGCAGCCGCTGATGCGGCGGCAACAGGGTTTCGCAGCGGCCGTCGGCAAAGCGCAGGCGCAGGCCTTCGCCGTGCAGCAGCACCAGTTCGCGTTCGACGCCGGGGAAGGCCGAGAACGCCGCGTCCTGCTCGATCTCGGCGATGGACAGGCGCAATTGCCATTCGCCCTCTACGGGCAGGCGCAATATCTCGCGGGTCCAGCCCAGCCCGTTGCGCCAGCGCTCGCGGCGATAGTCGGCGGCGGGAATGACGCGGGAGGGGGTGGTCAGGATTTCCATCGCGGCATGATGCCATCGCTGCACCGTAGGAGCGCACCTTGGTGCGCGATGGGGCTTGCCGGGAAAACCCTCGCGCACCAAGGTGCGCTCCTACGGATTACTTCGGCATCGCGAGATTTTCCATCGTCAGCGGTTTGCCCGCGCGCGGCACGGTCTCGATCACCGCATCGGCCGGCAACGGCGTGCCCTTGTCCAGCCGTTCCTGCACGCGGTCCAGCGCGGCATACACATAGGGCAGCAGCGGCAGGTAGCGCGCACCGTAGTCCGGCAGGCCGAGGAAGCCATCGAAATGCTGCACATGGCGCACCCGCCAGTAATTCACCTCGCGCCCGGCCGCCTTGGCCGCAGCCACGTACGGCGCGCTGCTGAAGGCCGGCGGGATCAAGCCGTCATCGGTGCCGTGCACCACCATCACCGGCAGGCCCTTGCGCGGCAGTCCGGCGCGGGTCTGTTCGATGCCAGCACGCACCCGGCGCGTATCCTCGCCCTGCCCGTCCCACAGCGCGCGCAGGCACTTCAGGCCGGGGTAAGTCAGGTCGGGCAGTTGCACCTTGGTGTCGATCAGGCCGATGCCGTTGCCAGGTGGAATGCCGCTGCCATCGGCGATCCACGCGGCACGCTCGATGGCACTGGCCGCACGCGGCGAGAAGTCCGGGTTCTGCGCGGCGAAGGCGAAGCCGCACGGATGTTCGCCCACGCCATAGCGGCCATAGGCCGAGGCATAGGTGGCGGCGATGGCACGCCACAGGTCGAAGCCGGTGGACAGCGCGCCGGCACGCAGCCCGGCATCGGTCCAGCCCTTGCTCAACATCAGGTCATAAGCGGATCTGGCCTGCGCGGCCGGGGTGACGCCGCCAATGACGCCCTCGGCCGCCAGCGTCGCACAGCGCACGGCCGCGCCGGCCTGCAAGGCGGCGGTCAGCGGCGGTTGCGGCAGGTCGGCCATGTGCAGCTGCGCGCACGGCATCAGCAGCGCCGCCTCGGTGGCGTAGTCGTACAGCGCGCGGTTGCCGGGGCCGTCGGACAGCACGCTGGGCTCGCCGGCGACCACCGCGTCGAGCCAGTCGCCCTCCAGTTCGGCCGCGCGCAATACCGCGCCGCCGCCGTTGGAGATGCCCACCGCGATGATGCGGGTGTTGTCGAAGGTGAACGGCGCCGCCTGCGGATAAGCCTGGTCCAACGCCAGCAGCGCATACTCGGCGGCCTGCTTCACGTGGCGGCCCCAGTCGGCCTCCGGGTTGTCCTGCGAATGGGCGTGCTTGAAGGCCACGCCCGCGGCATTCATCGGCGCATCCGGCACGAAGGCCAGGTCGGCGGCCTCGCCCAGCTTGCCGACCATGCCGTTGGCGCGCACGCCCACCTGCGCGTCGAGATCGAAATAGTCGCTGCCGGCGCCCTTGTCGGTGTAGACCACCGCGCAGCCCCTGGGCAGGCCCCAGGCCGCCGCCACCGACACCGCGCCGTAGATGCCGCGCGAGCCGGAGGCCGGCGCCACCAGCACGCAGCGCTTGCCGGTGTCGAAGTTGTCCGGCACCTGCGCCAGCACCCGGTGCGGCTGGGTGGCGCCGGGCAGGCGCGCGTAGGCCGAGTATTCGCGGCCCGGCACCGGCTCCAGCGTGCCGAACAGTTCGCCGTAGCCGCCGCCCGGGAGCAGGTCGGCGATGCCGCGCCAGCTGCCCCACAGCGCGCGCCGGCGCAATTCGTCCACCGTCGGCGCGGCGGCGTCGGCGAACGCCGGCGGCGCCATGCTGCGCAGCCCGGCCAGGCCCAGGCCGGCGGTCAGCAGGTCGTCATTGCCACGGTGTTCACTGCGCAATTCGTTGCTGAACATGGAAGGCTCCACGGACGGGCGGGCGGGCCCGCTGGCACAGGACGCCAGGCCGAACCCGACGAGGAGGCCGCAAGCGGCGCGCAGGAAGGAAATAGTCATGGAGGCACGTTAACAGAGCCTTCCACCGGGCCCATCGTACTTTGGTACCACGCGCGATGGCGCCGTGGCTGTTACGTTCTGCGGCATCCCCGCATCCGTTTCATGGAGTTCCTGATGGACCGCTTCCTGCAAGGCCGCACCGCGCTGGTGACCGGCAGTACCTCCGGCATCGGCCTGGCCATCGCCCGTGCGCTGGCCGCGGCCGGCGCGCGCGTGGCGATCAACGGCCTTGGCAGCCCCGAGCAGATCGACGCCGCGCTGGCCAGCGTGCGCGAGGCCGGCGCCGAGGCCTGCCATTTCGGCGCCGACCTGCGCAGGCCCGAAGAGATCGCGGCACTGATGGCGCAGGTGCAGGACTGGGGCATGCTCGACGTGCTGGTCAATTGCGCCGGCATCCAGCACGCCGCACCGCTGGCCGAACAGCCGGCGTCCAAGTGGGACGACATCATCGCCATCAACCTCAGCGCCGCCTTCCACACCATGCAGCAGGCGCTGCCGGGCATGGCCGAGCGCGGCTACGGCCGGGTGGTCAACATCGCCTCGGTGCATGGGCTGGTGGCGTCGAAGAACAAGGCGCCCTACGTAGCCAGCAAGTTCGGCATCGTCGGCCTGAGCAAGGTGGCGGCGCTGGAGTACGCGGCGGCCGGCAGCCGCGACAGCGGCGGCGTCACCGTCAACTGCGTGTGCCCGGGCTGGGTGGAGACGCCGCTGATCGAGCCGCAGGTCCAGGCCCACCGCAACGGCGGCAGCCGCGACGACGGCGTGCGCGCGCTGCTGGAGGAAAAGCAACCCAGCCAGCGCATGTCGCTGCCCGAGGACATCGCCGCGATGGTGGTCTGGCTGTGCCGCCGCGAGGCGCACAACCTCACCGGCGCGGCGCTGCCGATGGATGGCGCCTGGACGGCGCAGTAACGCCCGCACCCGGGGCGCATGCACCCCGGCACGGTATTTCACGGACAATCGAGGCCCCGCCATCACCGCCACCGCCATGCCCAACCTGCTGATCGCCGACGACCACCCGCTGTTCCGCGCCGCGCTGCGCCAGGCGGCCGGCGAGGCGATGGCCGATCTGCAGGTGCATGAAGCCGAATCGCTGGAAGGCGTACTGGCGGCGCTGGACGCCGCGCCGGACACCGACCTGATCCTGCTCGACCTGCACATGCCCGGCAACCACGGCCTGGCCGGGCTGGCGGCGATCCGCGCCCAGCACCCGGGCGTGGCGGTGATCGTGGTGTCGGCCAACGACGACCCGCGCGTGGTGCGGCGCGCGCTCGACCACGGCGCGGCCGGCTACCTGCCCAAGAGCTCGGGCCTGAACGAGCTGCGCGAGGCGATCCGCAGCGTGATGGCCTGCGAGCAATGGCTGCCGGCCTCGCTGCGCGCGGCGGTGGCGCGGGCGCAGTCGTCCAGCCACGACAGCGAACTGGCCGCACGGCTGGCGAGCCTGTCGCCGCAGCAGTTCCGGGTGCTGGCGCTGGTCGCCGAAGGCCTGCTCAACAAGCAGATCGCCGACCGCCTGGACGTGCAGGAACGCACGGTCAAGGCGCACCTGTCGGCGATCTTCGAGCGGCTGGGCGTGCGCAACCGCACCCAGGCCAGTGTGGTGCTGCGCGAGCTGGAACTGAGCGACCCGGCGCGGCAGATCGAGTGAGCCGGCGGCATCCTCCGGCGATATTCCCGTAGGAGCGACGTCAGTCGCGACCGGGCTTCACCGGCAATGCTCTGGTCGCGACTGACGTCGCTCCTACAAATCCCGTGGCGCTCTCAGGCATGCGCCTGCGCCCAGCGCACGATGTCGGCCTGACCCATCGCGCCCGGCTGGCGCGCCAGCTCGCGGCCGCCCTTGAACAGCACCAGCGTGGGAATGCTGCGGATGCCGAAGCGCGCGCCCAGCTCCGGCTGTGCCTGGGTGTCAACCTTGCCCAACCGCAGCCGTGGCTCCAGTTGCGTGGCCGCAGCCTCGAAATGCGGCGCCATCATCCGGCACGGGCCACACCACGGGGCCCAGAAATCGACCAGCAGCGGCAGCTCGCTGTCGATCGCATGCGCCTGGAAGCCCGCGGCATCCAGGACCAGCGGATGCGCGTCGAACAGCACCCCACCACAGCGCCCGCAATTCGGGCGATCGCCCAGGCGCTCGCCGGGGACGCGGTTGAGCGCATTGCAGTGCGGGCAGGCCACCCGCAACGGCGCGGTCATGCACCCGCTCCCGCGCGGCTGTCATGGACCAGCGCGCCGCTGCCATCCTTCACCACCACCTGCACGTCGATGCCGGCACGCACGCTCTGGGTGACCACGCAGAACTCCTCGAACTGTTCGAGGATGCGCGGCAGTTGCTGGTAGTCGGCGGCCGGGTCGGCCAGCTGCAGCTCGACCTGCGCGCCGGTGAGGCGCCAGCGGCCAGCGGCGTTGCGCTCGGGCTGGGCGCGGATGCTCGCCTTCAGCGGCCCCGGTGCGTTCCTGAACTTGCGCAGGGCGAACAACAGGCTGGCGGCCATGCAGTTGGCCACCGCGGCCAGCAGCAGGCGGGAAGGATTCGGCCCCTGGTCGTGGCCGAGCGGCGCCGGCTCGTCGCCCAGCAACGGCGCCAGCGCGGTGTCGTCGAAGCTGATGCGGAAGGCATAGTCGCCGTCCTGCTCAAGGCTGATGCGGATGGGTTGATCAATGCTCATTGCCAGCTCCTGCGGTCGGGATTCGGGTTCACGATACGCCACGCAACGGACGCCGCAGCAGCGCGTAGTACAGCAGCGGGATCACCACCAGGGTCAGCACGGTGGAGACCAGGATGCCAAAGATCAACGCGATCGCCAGGCCGTTGAAGATCGGGTCGTCGAGGATGAACAACGCACCGGCCATCGCCGCGACTGCGGTCAGCGCAATCGGCTGCGCACGCACCGCGCAGGCCTCGACCATCGCACGCTCCAGCGCGTGCCCACGTTCGACCAGGTGGTTGATGAAATCCACCAGCAGGATCGAGTTGCGCACGATGATGCCGGCCAGCGCGATCATGCCGATCATGCTGGTGGCGGTGAACTGCGCACCGAGCAGGGCATGGCCGGGCATCACCCCGATCACGGTCAGCGGGATCGGCGCCATGATCACCAGCGGCACCACGTAGTTGCGGAAGTACGCCACCACCAGCAGGTAGATCAGCACCATGCCGGCCGCGTAGGCGATGCCCATGTCGCGGAAGGTCTCCCAGGTGATCTGCCATTCGCCGTCCCACTTCAGGCCGAAGCCCGCGGTGTCCGGCGGCTGGCGCACGAAGAACTGCGACAAGCGCTGGCCGTCGATGGCGTTGTCGCCGACCTGCCCGACCAGATCGAACATGCCGTACAGCGGGCTGTCGATGCGGCCGCCCTCGTCGCCGGTCACGTAAACCACCGGCAGCAGGTCCTTGTGCTGGATGGCACCGTCCCATTGCGTGCGCCGCACCTGCACCAGTTCCGACAGCGGCACCAACTGGCCGTCGCCGCCGCGCACACTCAGCGCCAGCACGCCGTCGAGCGTGGCCTGCCCGGCGGCCGGCAGACGCAGCCGGATCGGGCGCGGGTATCTGGAGCTGCCGTCGATGACGTGGCTGGCGTCCATGCCGGACAAACCGGCGGCGATGGTCCGGGCGATATCGGCCTGCGACACGCCCAGCCGCGCCGCGCGCACGCGGTCGATGGCCAGCACTTCGCGCGTGGCATCGGCCTCGACGCTGGTATCGATATCGACGATGCCGTCGGTGCCGAGGAAGCGTTGCTCCAGCGCGCGGCCGATGCTGCGCAGGCGCACGTAGTCCGGGCCATACAGCTCAGCGACGATGGGCGACAACACCGGTGGCCCCGGTGGCACTTCCACCACCTTGACCGACGCGCCATGACGGCGGCCGATCCCGGCCACCTGCGGGCGCAACGCCAGCGCGATGTCGTGGCTCTTGCGCTTGCGTTCATGGCGATCGACCAGGTTGACCTGCAGGTCGCCGACGTTGGCGCCTTCGCGCAGGTAATACTGGCGCACTAGGCCGTTGAAATTGATCGGCGCGGCGGTGCCGGCATAGCCTTGGTAATCCTGCACTTCCGGGGTACGGTCGAGCACTCCGGCCAGTTCGACGAGCAAGGCGTTGGTGTCCTCCAGCGTGCGGCCTTCGGGCATGTCCACCACCAGCTGCAATTCGGACTTGTTGTCGAACGGCAGCATCTTCAGCACCACCAGTTTGAGCACCGCCAGGCTCGTGGCCAATGCCACCAGCGCGGCCATCGCCATGAACAGCAGGCGGCGCCGGCGCGCACCACCATCGGCGACGAGGAAGGGCGTCATCACCCGCTCGAAGAAATCGTGCAGGTGCCGCTTCAAGCCCCTCTCCCCCATCCCCTCTTCCGGTGGGAGAGGGGGCAAAGCATGACGGCGCAGCAACTTCAACGACAGCCACGGCGTGACGATCAACGCGATCAGCAGCGACAGCAACATGCCGACCGAGGCGTTGACCGGGATCGGCCGCATGTACGGCCCCATCAGGCCGCTGACGAAGGCCATCGGCATCAGCGCGGCGATCACGGTGAACGTGGCCAGAATCGTCGGCCCGCCCACTTCATCGACCGCCGGCGGAATCGCCTCGCGCAACGTTTTCCCGCCCTGCGCCATGTGTCGGTGGATGTTCTCCACCACCACGATGGCGTCATCGACGAGGATGCCGATCGAGAAGATCAGCGCGAACAGCGACACCCGGTTGAGGGTGAAACCCATCGCCCAGGATGCGAACAGCGTCACCGCCAACGTCAGCACTACCGCGCTGCCGATGACCACCGCTTCGCGCCGGCCCAGTGCGAACAGCACCAGCAACACCACCGAGCCGGTGGCGAACACCAACTTCTTGATCAGCGTGCGCGCCTTGTCGCCGGCGGTGGCACCGTAGTCGCGGGTGACGGTGACTTCCACGCCCTCGGGGATGACCTGCCCTCGCAGTGCCTCGACCCGCTCCGACACCATGCGGGTGATGTCGGTGGCGTTGCTGCCCGGCTGCTTGGCGATGGCCAGCGTGACCGCCGGCGCCATGCCGGTGCGTGGACCGGCGCGTCCGGCCGGTGCGCCATGCCAGACGTAGCTGGACGGCAGGTCGGCGGCATCGTCGACCGTGGCAACGTCGGCCAGGCGCACCGGTTGCCCGCCGGCAACGCCCAGCACCAGCCCGGCGACGTCCGCGCGGTCGGCAAGGAACTGCCCGGCGCTGACCTGCACCACGCCATCGCCACCGATGCGCTCGCCGGCCTGCCGGGCGAGGTTGGCCGCCTGCAATGCGCCGGCCAGATCGTCCACCGTCAGGCCGTGCGCGGCCAGTCGTGCCGGGTCCAGCGTCACCTGCATCGCCCGCTCCGGCGCGCCGAGGGTGTGGATGTCGCGGGTGCCGGGGATGTGCTTGAGTTCGGTTTCCAGCGTGTGCGCCACTTCGGCCAGGTCGAGCGCACTGCGCTGCGCATCGTCGGTCCACAGCGTCAACGCCATCACCGGCACGTCGTCGATGCCCTTGGGCTTGACGATGGGCTGGCCGACGCCGAGGTCCGGCGGCATCCAGTCCCGGTTGGAAAATACCTTGTCATACAGCCGCACCAGCGCCGGCTGCCGCGGCACGCCGACCTCGAATTCCACCGTCAGCACCGCCATGCCGGGGCGGCTGACCGAATAGGTGTGCCGCACCTGCTCGATCCCGGCCAGCTTCTGCTCCAGCGGGTACGCCACCATCTGCTCGACCTGCCGCGCATCCGCACCGGGGAACGGCACGATGACGTTGGCCATCGTCACGTCGATCTGCGGCTCTTCCTCGCGCGGGGTGATGGCCACCGCGACCAGGCCCAGCAGCAGCCCCAGCAATGCGAGGATCGGCGTCAGCGGGTTGTCCTGGAAGGTGCGGGCAAGGCGGCCGGAGATACTCAGCCGCGGCGTATCGTGCACGGCCATGTCATTGCTCCCCGCGCGCGGCGGCCAGCGCCTGCATCGCCGCGAGCGGATCGGCGGCGATGCGTTCGCCCGGCTGCAAGCCGGCGATCACTTCGACCTCGTCGCCCACGCGTTCGCCCAGGCGCAACTGGCGCAACGCCACGCGCCCGTCGGCCAGCACGTAGACCGCGTTGACCTCGCCCCGGCGCAGCAGCGCCGATGCCGGTACGCGCACACCGGCGTCGCCGTTCAATGCCGGGAACACGACGCGGGCGGTGCTGCCCGGCCACGGCACGGGCTCCAGCGCAGGCAGCTGCACGCGCACCTTCACCGCGTGGGTGGCGGCATCGGCGGCGGGGAATACCGTCACCTGCGCCGCATCGATGCCGCGGCCATCGTCGAAACGCACCCGCGCCTGCGGATGGGCGCGGATCGCCTCGGCGTCGGACTGCGGCACGCTGACCTCGATGCGCAGCGCATCGGGCGCGAACACCGTCATCAGCACGCGGCCCGCGCCGACGCTTTCGCCCGGCTCCACCCCGCGCGTGCTGACGATGCCCGCATACGGTGCACGGATCGTCGTGTAAGCGCTCTGCTGGCCGGCGCTGGCCAGTTGCGCGCGCGCCGCATCGCGCGCGGCGACGGCGGCGTCGCGGCTGGCACGCGCCTGATCGAACTGCGCGCGCGACACGTACCGGCCCTGCACGAGATCGGCATGCCGCCGGTAGTTCAACTCGGCTTCGTTGGCGCTGGCCTCGGCCGCGCGCAGCTGCGCGTGCGCCACATCGACGCCGGCCTGCTGCTCGACGGCACTGAGCCGCAGCAGCACCTGCCCGGCGCTGACACGGTCGTTGACGTCGGCCAGCACCACACCGACCCGACCGCTGGTCTGCGCCGACAACGTGGCCTGTCGCACCGCCTCGACCACGCCGTCCCAACCACGGCCTTCGGCCGCATCGGCGACCGGCACCACGAAGGTCTGCAGGCCGTCGACCGCGGCCGGCGCCTGTACCTTCCCGCCACCGCCGCAGGCCGCCAGCGCGACGGCCAGCAGCGACGGCAGCAACCAGCGTGTCGTGCGCAGGCTCACGGCGTCGCCCTCACTTGAACGCGCAACCGCCGGGAATACCCAGTTTGCGGAATACCAGCGCGGCCGGGCAGAAGCCGGTGAAGCTGGCCTGCAGCAGGTTCAGGCCGACGAACGCGGTGAGCCACAGCCACGAAGGGGAAACGAAGTGCGCCAACGCGACGCTGGCAAGGATCATCACGCCGGCAAAGGCGAGTACGGCACGGTCGAGGTTCATCGCGGCATCTCCAGTCGGTTCGCCGGGCGGCCACGCTGGCCGGGGCAGCGCAACATTAGCAATCACTAATATTAGAATCAACTGATATTTTGAATGCAAGGCAACCGCGGGTTCCCGCGTCCACGCATCCGCTTGCCGACCGCGCCGATGCGTGGCGCAATGCACGGTTCCTGCTCCAGTGGAATGACGATGGCCAAGAACAGCGGCAACGGCTTCGACGTGACCGCGATGCGCGCCCACGCCGGCGACGCGGCGCAGTTGCTCAAGGCGCTGGCCAACGAGAACCGCCTGCAGGTGCTGTGCCTGCTGGCCGAGGGCGAACGCTCGGTGGGTGACATCAACGCCCTGCTCGACCTGAGCCAGTCGGCGCTATCGCAACACCTTGCGGTGCTGCGCGAGGAAGGGCTGGTGCAGACCCGGCGCGAGGCGCAGACGATCTACTACGCGCTGGCGCCCGGCCCGGCGCTGTCGGTCATGCAGACCCTGCACGGCATCTATTGCGCGCCACCGGCCAAGGGCAAGTCGAGCCGCAGGTGATCCCGCGCGCTCGTGCCACCGCTACAGCTCCGAAGCGCCCAGTACCTGGCGCAGGAACGGCACGGTGATGCGCCGCTTGGCCGCCAGCGATTCGCGGTCGAGGCGGTCGAGCAGCCGCACCAGCCCGGCCAGGTCGCGGCCGGTGCGGGCCAGCAGCCAGTCGATGGCGACTTCGTCCAGCACCAGCCCGCGGCGCAGCGCACGGGTGCGCAGCACCGCGCTACGGCCTTCGTCGTCCAGCGGCGACAGCACGATGCGGCCGCATTGCGCCAGCCGCGAGCGCAGGTCCGGCAGCGCCAACCCCAACCCGTCGGGGGCGGCGGAGGCCGTGTAGAGCAGGGCCACGCCGGCCGCGCGTGCACGGTTGTGGAAATCGAACAGCGCCACCTCGTCCTCACGCTGGCCGGCGATGGCGTCCAGCCCGTCGAGGGCGATGACGTCGCGCCCTTCCAGCGCTTCCAGCGCGTCGCGCAGGCGGCCGGCGGCCGCGGCCAGCGGCAGGTAGGCCGAACCGCGCCCGGCCTGCTCGGCGGCCGCGCACAGGGCCAGCGCGAGGTGGGTCTTGCCGGTGCCGGCCGGGCCCAGCAGGTAGACCCAGTCCTGTGCCTCGCCCGCTGCGATCGCGCGCAACTGCGCCAACGCCCCGTCCGGGGCGCCGATGTAGCTTTCCAAGCGCTGGTCCGGCGGGTAGCGCAGGGCCAGCGGCAACTGCGGCACGCTCACTGCGGGTCGGCATCCTTGGGCACAATGCCCACGTCCGCCGCCGGCTGCTCGTGCGAAGGCGGCAGCACGATGGTCGGGCCGTGGCCGGCGTACAGCTCGCTCTGGCGGTAGCGTTCATGCGCATAGCGCAGCAGCACGTTGATCACCGCCGCCGCCGGCAGCGCCAGCAGCATGCCGAGGAAGCCGAACAACTGACCGCCGGCCATCACCGCGAAGATCACCGCCACCGGGTGCAGGCCGATCCTGTCGCCGACGATGCGCGGGGTCAGCACGTAGCTCTCCAGCAACTGGCCGACGGTGAACACCACGCCCACCAGCACCAGCAGCTTCAGGTCGAAGCCCTGCGCCTGCACCAGCGCGGCCAGCACCGCCAGCACCACGCCGGTGGTGGCGCCCAGGTACGGGATGAAGCTGATCAGCCCGGCCACCAGCCCGATCAGCAGGCCGAGCTTGAGCCCGACCAGCGACAGGCCCAGCGCATAGACCAGGCCCAGCGCGATCATCACCACGATCTGGCCGCGGATGAACGCCCCCAGCACCTCGTCGGACTCGCGCGCCAGCCGCGACACGGTCTCGATGTGGTTGCGCGGGATCATCGACGCCACGCGCTCGACCAGCCGGTCCCAGTCGCGCAGGAAGTAGTAGGCCAGGATCGGCAGCAGCGCCAGGTTGACCACCCACGCCACCATCGCGAAGCCCGAGCGCGACAGGTAGCCGAAGAACGTGCTGGCCACGCCGCCGGCCTGCTGCCAGTGGCTGCGCATCCATTCGAACAGCCGTTCCGGCTCCAGCCACGCCAGGATTTCCACGCCGGTCTTCTGCTCAATCCACGGCAGCGCCTTGCCCAGCAGCCACTCCTGCCCCTGCGGCAGCACCGCCACCAGGGTGACGATCTGGCGCTGGATCATCGGCACCAGGATCAGCAGCGCCAGCGCCAACAGCAGGATCATCAGCACGAACACCAGCACCACCGCGGTGTTGCGCGAGCGCCCCCGCGCCTCCAGCCGGTCCACCAGCGGGTCGCCCAGCCACGCCAGCATCAGCGCGACCACGAACGGGGTCAGGATCGGCGCCAGCAGCCACACCACCCACAGCCCGAGGGCGCCGAGCACCAGCCACCTGAGGCGCCGCAGGAACAGCGCGATCTCGTCTTCGGCGGCACTGGTCATTGGACGCGGTACTCGGCCGGGCCGGTGCTGACCGGCGGTTCATCCTCGCCGGGCGGCACCAGCGGTTGCAGGGCGGCATCGGCGCCGAGCATGCGATTCAAACCCTGCAGGCCGCTCAACAGTTCCAGGTCCAGTTCCAGCTGCTCGCCACTGGCCTGCACCGGCACGATGGCCCTGACCACCGGCACCGCCTGCAATGCCGCCGCCACCCGCAGGTAATCGGCGGCGCTGCGGATGCCGGTGATGCGGATGCGATAGGTACCGGCGGCCCCGGCCACCGCGGCCTTGGCATAGCGCTTGACCAGCGCGTCGGCCGCGCCGTCGGCGCCGCCGGCCATCGCCCGGCGCGCATCGCCGTCGCGGGTGGTCCACTTGGCCAGCTCGCGGCCACCATCGACGAACACCCAGTCGGCCATCCAGCCACCGCCGCTGGCGCGGTACAGCTTGCCGATCAACTGCATCGGCGGCGAATAGCGCGACGAGGCGCGGGCAACGGCGCCGCTGTCCTGCCGCCAGATCGCCCCGACCAACGCCTGCTCGGCCGCCCCCCCGCCCGGCAGGCCGAGGCGGAAACCACGCTCGACCGCGCGGTCCAGCAACGGCCGCGCCGCGTTCGACTGCTGCACGCCGACCAGCCGCGGGCCGCTGCCATCGTCGATGGCCAGCCACACCACCGGCTTCGGCCGCGGCTGCGGCCATACCGGCAAGCCCAGCGCGGCGACCAGACCGTCCACGTCGTCCGGGCGGAAACGCGCCACCAGCAGGGTGCGGAAACTCGGCGCGCCGCTGGCCGAAACGCTCTGGTCCTGTCGGTAATCGTAGCTTTCGACCATGTTCACCGCGCCGCGCAGCGCCTGCGCCACGCCGGGGCGGGTCATCGCGCTGCGGTCGCCGGACAGCTTGCCCAGCACCGCGCCCAGCGCACGCGCCAGCGCCCCGCTGCGGTCGGCGTCGCTCTGGCTGTTGACCGGCACTTCGGCCTCGTAGGCGCTCTGCGCGCTGGCCACGTCACCTTCGGTGCGCAGGCCGGACTGCGCCAGCGCCGCCGGGGCGGACAGGCAGAACGCCAGAAACAGGGTGAAGACCAGGCTGCGACGCATTGAGGATTCCATTGCTCGACGGTTCCGGCGGGAATTGTTGCCCGAATGCGGCCTTGGCGCCAACGTGGCCTGTTAAAATCGCCCGTTCACCCCGCCAGCGCAGCCGACCGTGACCAGCACCCCGACTCCCGCCCACTCTCCCCTGACCTACCGTGACGCCGGCGTGGACATCGACGCAGGCAATGAACTGGTCGAACGCATCAAGCCGCTGGTCAAGCGCAGCTTCCGCCCCGAGGTGATGGGCGGGCTGGGCGGTTTCGGCGCGCTGTTCGACCTGTCGGGCAAGTACCGTGAGCCGGTGCTGGTGTCGGGCACCGACGGCGTCGGCACCAAGCTCAAGCTGGCCCAGCAACTGGGCCGCCACGACAGCATCGGCATCGACCTGGTCGCCATGTGCGTCAACGACGTGCTGGTGCAGGGCGCCGAGCCGCTGTTCTTCCTCGACTACTTCGCCACCGGCAAGCTCGACATCGATACCGCCGCGGCGGTGGTCGGCGGCATCGCCAACGGCTGCACCGAGGCCGGCTGCGCGCTGATCGGCGGCGAAACCGCCGAGATGCCGGACATGTACGCGCCGGGCGAATACGACCTGGCCGGCTTCACCGTGGCCGCGGTGGAAAAGAGCGAGCTGAAGGACGGCTCCAGCGTGCGGCAGGGCGACGTGCTGATCGGCATCGCCTCCTCCGGCCCGCATTCCAACGGTTATTCGCTGGTGCGCCGCATCTTTGATCGCGCCGGCCGCCCGGCCGAGCTGGTGCTGGAAGACGGCACGAAGCTGGTCGATGCGCTGATGGCGCCGACCCGGCTGTACGTCAAGCCGATCCTGTCCCTGCTCAAGGAACACGGCGAAGCGATCCACGGCATGGCCCACATCACCGGCGGCGGCCTGACCGAGAACATCATCCGCGTCGTGCCCGACGGGCTGGGCCTGTCGATCGACGCCTCCAGCTGGACGCTGCCTCCGGTGTTCCAGTGGCTGCAACGCGAAGGCAACGTCGCCGACAGCGAGATGTGGCGCACCTTCAACTGCGGTATCGGCTTCGTGCTGCTGGTGCCGGCCGACCGGGTCGCCGCGATCAACACCTCGCTGGACACCCTGCAGCTGGCGCACTGGCAGATCGGCGAAGTGGTCGCCGCCGGCGACGGCGAGCGCGTGCACATCGGCTGACCGCCCGCGCCCATGTCTCCCGCCAAGAAGGCCGCGTTCATCGGCGTGCTCGCGGTATTCGCGCTCACGTGGATCAAGCCGCTGTGGCCGCTGGAGCAGGCACTGCACAGCTCGCTGACGGTGCTCGGCCTGGCCGGCCTGTGGTGGGTGGACCGGCGCTGGCCACTGGGCAACGGCGCGTTCGCGGCCATCTGCGGTTTTGTCGCCGTCCACTGCATCGCCGCGCGCTGGCTGTATTCCAACGTGCCCTACGAGCAGTGGCTGCAAGCCAGCCTCGGCTGGTCGCCGGCCGAAGCGTTCGGCTGGCAGCGTAACCATTTCGACCGGCTGATCCACTTCCTCTACGGCGCCTGCCTGACCCCGGCGCTGGTGCAGCTGACGCGCCACGTCTGGCCGGCACTGCGCGGCAGGCAGGCCTTCGTGCTGGCATTGATGGCGATCATGTGCTCCAGCCTGGTCTACGAATGGCTGGAATGGGGCATCGCCCTGCTGATGTCGCCGGAGGCGGCCGAGGCCTACAACGGCCAGCAGGGCGACATCTGGGACGCGCACGCCGACATGCTGCTGGCCACGCTGGGCAGCCTGCTGCCGTGGCCGCTGCTGCGGAAGATCGCCCGATGAGCGCCCGCATCGCCGTGCTCGCCTCCGGCCGTGGCAGCAACCTGCAATGCCTGCTGGACGGCATCGCCACCGGGCAACTGGATGCCGACGTCGTCGGCGTGTTCTCCGACAAGCCCACCGCCGCCGCGCTGGACAAGGTCGCGCCGGAACACCGCTGGGCGCGTACTCCGAAGGAGTTCGACAACCGCGACGCCTTCGACGCCGCGCTTGCCGACGCGGTGGCCGCCAGCACGCCGGACTGGATCGTCTGCGCCGGTTACATGCGCATCCTCGGCGCCGGCTTCGTGCAGCGCTTCGCCGGGCGGCTGGTCAACATCCACCCCTCGCTGCTGCCGCGGCACAAGGGCCTGCACACCCACGCCCGCGCGATCGAGGCCGGCGATGCCGAACACGGCGCCAGCGTGCACTTCGTCGTGCCCGAGCTGGATGCCGGCACGGTGATCGCCCAGGCACGGGTGCCGGTGCTGCCCGGCGACGACGCCGACACGCTGGCTGCACGCGTGCTTGCGGTAGAACATCCGCTGTTGCTGGCCACGGTGCGGTTGCTGGTCGCCGGACGCGTAACTGAACAGGATGGCAGGGTCCGGCTCGATGGTCAGTCCCTGTTTAATCCGTTGCGCCTAGATTCCGCCGGGAACCTACAGTCCTGACCGGCCCATGCCACGGATGCACGGGCCGGCAGCACGCCCTCCCCTTCCCCCGTCCCTTCCGAGCATGCACCTCGCCTTCCTCAAATCCATGTTGCTGACGGCCCTGCTGGTGGCAGCGCCGGTGCTGGCGCAGGAGCCGCCGCCGGCCGACAACACCCTGCTGCCACCCATCGAATGGAACCCGCCGCCGCTGGAACCGTTCGTCGCTACCTACCAGGCCTTCTACAAGGGCAAGGAAGCCGGCGATGCGACGATGCAGGTGGTCCACGGCGACAACGGGCAATGGCGCGTGGACATGGCCGTGCACGGCAAGCGTGGCTTCGCCGGCGTGCTCGGGCTGAACCTGGAGCAGAGCACGGTGTTCGACAACCAGGGCGCGGTGTACGTGCCGCTGAGCCAGAGCACGGTGAAGAAGGCGCTGTTCTTCGGCAAGAAGGTCACCGGCGTCTACGACTGGCGGCACGGCAGCGCGCAATGGCAGGGCGACCTGAAGAAGGAGCGCCAGCGCCCGATCCCGTTGCAGCGCGGCGACCAGAGCGCGCTGCTGCTCAACCTGTCGCTGATGCGCGACGCCCGCCCCGGCCAGCCGCTGAGCTACCGCTACGTGGACGTGGGCCGGGTGCGCCAGTACGAATACATGGTGGCAGCGGCCACCGAGACCGTGCAGGTCGGCGACCTCAGCTACGACGCCCTGCGCATCCATCGCACCAACGGCGGCAACGACGAGACCATCCTGTGGATCGCCAATGGCGTGCCGACCCCGGTGCGCATCCTCCAGCGGGAAGACGGCGAGGACGCCATCGACCTGCGCCTGATCGAATACCAAGGAGCCTGAGCATGAAGCCCATCTTCCGCAACCTTTCCGTGGCCGCCATTGCCCTCGCCGCCTTCGTCAGCCTGCCGGCGCTGGCCATGCAACCGTTCACCGCCAACTACCGCGCCAGCTACATGGGCATGCAGGCCAGTGGCACCATGACCCTGGCCAGCGAGGCCGATAACCGCTGGCGCTACAGCCTGCAGATCAAGAACCCGATGGCCGACCTGAGCCAGAGCACCGTGTTCGAGGAGCACGGCGATGCGTTGCGCCCGCTCAGCAGCCACGACCGCTCGGTGTTGCTGATCAAGCGCAAGCAGGTCGATGCGAGCTATGACTGGAACCGCAGGCAGGCCACCTGGAGCGGCGACGTCAAGCCGGAACGGCGCGGCCCGGTGCGCCTGCAGAACGGCGACATGGACGCGCTGCTGATCAACCTGGCCATTGCCCGCGACGTCGCCGCCGGCCAGCCGCTGAACTACCGCATGGTCGATGACGGCCGCACCAAGACCCTGTCCTACCGCGTGGTCGGCAAGGAGAACATGACCGTCGCCGGCAAGACCGTGGAGACGACCAAGATATCGCGCGTGGATGGCGACAAGGAGCAGATCGCCTGGATCGCCGCGGACATGCCGGTGCCGGTACGCCTGTTGCAGCGCGAGGGCGGCAAGGATGCGCTGGACCTGACCATCCAGTCGTTGAATTGAGGCTCGCACGAGGCTTTCCCGGCGACGTCCGGCATCCGTAGGTACGGGGCTTGCCCCGTACGGAGCGTCCCCGGTGAAGCCCATACGGGGCAAGCCCCGCATCTACGACCGGTACATGCAACCGGAGACATCACGCAAAAAGGCCGCCCTTCCGGGCGGCCTTTTCATTGCAACGCAGCCGGTCCTGCCTTACTTGACCAGCTTGGCGATGGCCGCACCCAGGTCGCCCGGCGAGCGCACGGTGACGACGCCCGCGGCTTCCATCGCCGCGAACTTGCCTTCGGCGGTGCCCTTGCCACCCGAGGCGATCGCACCGGCGTGGCCCATGCGCTTGCCGGCCGGGGCCGAGGCACCGGCGATGAAGCCGACGACCGGCTTCTTCACGTGGTTCTTGATGTACTCGGCACCGGCTTCCTCGGCGTCGCCGCCGATTTCGCCGACCATGATGATGCCTTCGGTCTGCGGGTCTTCGTTGAACAGCTTCAGGCAGTCGACGAAGTTCAGGCCGTTGATCGGGT
>Ga0222427_100408_pt1 | contig 69614 bp, 71 predicted proteins | sample 2B20Ametagenome_FD_182890 | JGI IMG/M metagenome (GOLD analysis project Ga0222427, IMG submission 182890) | Enriched microbial communities from leaf-cutter ant dump, University of Wisconsin, Madison, United States - 2B20A (version 2) | ecosystem: Environmental > Terrestrial > Nest > Insects nest... | reverse complement strand
GGCCGGTCCTTCATTTAGAATCGGCCAGTTGCCCCGCAGGGTGGGCAGCCTTTTCAACCCAGGCGTTCGCCGGCCCTCCCAGGCCGCACGCCGAAGCACGACTCCAAACGCCCATGCCACCGCCACATTCCGCCCGCCTGCTGTTGTCCACTCCCCTGGTGGCCCGTCTCGCGAAACTGGTCTTGTGCGCCGGCGTGGCCGTCCTGGCGGGATGCGCCACCCAGCCGCGCCAGACCACCGAGGTCAGTTCCACCCACCTGCTGCGCGACAGCTACCTGCTCAGCACCCAATCCGATCCGCTGGGCGCCTGGCTCGACAGCCAGGACAATCTGGCGATCGACTACCCGTCCTCCGGCTCGGGACCGTCCAGCCGCATGCCCCGGACGCTGGCCAACACCGCCATGAAGTTCCTGGGGGTCAAGTACCGCTACGGCGGCGACGCGCCCGGCGAGGGCTTCGACTGCAGCGGCCTGGTGGCCTACGCGGCCGAAAAGTCCCTGGGCCTGAAACTGCCCCGCACGGCCCGCAGCCAGGCGCAGGAAGGCATCTCGGTGGACCGCAGCGAACTGCGCCGGGGCGACCTGGTGTTCTTCAACACGCTGGGGCAGCGCTTCTCGCACGTGGGCATCTACCTGGGCAACCACAAATTCGTCCACGCGCCGCGCACCGGCGCCGCCATCCGCGTCGAAAGCATGGACGTCGCCTACTGGCGCAAACGCTACAACGGCGCCCGCCGCCTGCAAGCCCACCCCGAGACCGCCCGGCGCTGAGCGCCCGGCCTGTCGCCGCAGCCGCCCGCCGATCCCGGCTGCTGGCGGCAGGCCGCACCCAGTCTCAGTTCAGGCGCATGCGCGCCGGACCCGCCGCCGCGGCATCCTGCCGCAAAGGGCACACCTTACAGTACCCGCACTGATCCAGCGCCTGCTGCATGCTGCAGACCGAGCGCCGGCAGGTCAGCACCCGCACGCCCGCGCGCTGGGCGGCGGCGCGGAACGTCTTCATGACGTTATGCCCCAGGAAATCCGTCAGCAGGATCACCAGATCCGTGCCCGAGGGCAGGGACGGCGCCTTCTTCTGGTGGGCGGGATCGCGTCCGCTGATGTGGTGGCGGATGGCGATGTTGTGGTCGCGCAGCAGTTCGGGAATATTGCCCAGCCGGTCCGCGCCGACGACCAATGCACTGACTTGAGACTGCTCCATGGGGTGGCTCCTGGTAGGACATGAGGTGAGGGTCCATGCGCGGCTCCTCAATTAAGACGAATAATAATCATTCCTATTTACGACGGCAAGCGGGTAATGAAACGAAATGTCACTAAATGTCAGACGGCCGCCCAGCTGACCGCCCCGGCGGGCCCGCGTCATTCCGGATGCCGGGATGCGGCCCCGCGACGCCGTCGGGCTCGATGGGGTTTATGCCCTACTTCCCTGCCGGTTTCCGCCAAGTTCAGCTTCTGGTCAGGTTTCATTCAGATGCCTGTTATGTCACAAGCGCACAATGTCGGCCAAAACAACCCCTTAGGAGACTGTTCCATGCATACCCTATTTCGGCATGGCCTGCCCTGTGCCGCCGTGGCGCTGGCCCTGGGCCTGGGCAGCGGCGCCAGCGAGGCGGCCGGCAACGAGATCGTGTTGGGCGCGTCCGTCCAGCTCACAGGTCCGGTGGCGAATACCGGCCGCTATTACAACGATGCCTACAAGCTTGCCGTCGACCAGATCAACCGCAAGGGCGGCGTGACCGTCGGCGGCAAGAAATACACCCTGGCGCTCAAGATCTACGACAACCAGTCCGACGTCAACCTGAGCGTGCGGCAATACACGCAGCTGGTGTCCCAGGACAAGGTCAACTTCCTCCTCGGACCCTTCGCCAGCAATTTCGCCCTGGCGGACTCCGCGGTCTCGGAAAAATACCAGATCCCCATGGTGCAAGGCGGCGGCGCATCCGACCAGATCTTCTCGCGCGGCTTCAAGTACGTGTTCGGCACCCTGGCGCCGGCCAGCGACTACTTCAGCAGCACCATCAAGATGTTCAAGCAGCTCAAGCCCCAGCCGGCCAAGGTCGCCCTACTGTACGCGGATGACGCCTTCGACGTCTCGGTGGCCAAGGGCACCCGGCCGCTGCTGAAGGACGCGGGCATCGAGCCCGTGCTGGACGAACGCTACAGCTCGAACGCCAGCGACTTCAACACCCTGCTGTCGCAGATCAAGTCCAAGGAGGCCGACGCGGTGCTGGTCGCCGGTCATGAGACCGAGATCCTGAACTTCATCCGCCAGGCGAAAAGCCTGAACGTGTCGCCGAAGCTCTATTCCTTCACGGTCGGCGTGCCCAGCGAGGACTTCCGCAAGGCGCTCGGCAAGGACGCCGAGTATGCCTTCGGCATGACGGCCTGGCTGCCCAGCGAGACCCTGAAGGACGACTGGTTCGGCGATGCCGCCCAGTTCGCCAAGTCCTGGGGAGCCCAGTACCGCTATGAGCCGGACTATCACGCCGCTTCGGGCGTGGCCGACGTCGAGGCGCTGGTCAAGGCCATCGAGAAGGCCGGCACGCTGGATCCGAAGGCCGTCCGGGACGCCCTGGCCGCCAGCGACTTCCAGAGCCTGTACGGGCACATCAAGTTCGCGGACAACGGCCAGATCCATCTGGACCAGACCGTGATCCAGGTGCAGAACGGCAAACCGGCGGCGGTCTTCGACGGGGACAAGTTCCTGGTCCAGGCGAAGTACCCGATGCCCGACTGGTCCAAACGCTGATCCACCCCGACACTCCGGAGCACCCCCTTGGACCTCCTGCTGCAAGTCCTCATCAACGGCATCCTGCAGGGCGGGCTGTACGCCATCGTGGCGCTCGGCCTGGCCCTGGTCTGGGGGGTGCTCAATATCGTCAATCTCTCCCATGGCGCCTTCATCATGCTGGGCGCCTACATTTCCTGGTACAGCTTCCAATGGCTGCACCTGGACCCGTTCGTGGGGCTGCCGCTGACGGCGGTGCTGATGTTCATCGTCGGCTACGCCGTCCAGCGCGGCATCCTCAACCTGATCGTGCGTTCGCCGATGTTCAACACGCTGCTGATCACCTTCGGCCTGGAAGTCGTGATCACGTATCTCGCCCAGCTCGTGTTCTCGGCCGACTTCCGCACCATCAATCCCTCGTATTCCGGCCATAACATCACGGCGCTGGGGGTCACGATCCCCGTGGTGCGCCTGGCGGCCTGCGTGATGGCCATCGTGCTGACGCTGGCCATGTGGTATTTCCTGCTGCACACCCGGCTGGGGCGGGCGATCCGGGCCACGGCCCAGAACCTCTCCGCCGCCCGGCTCTATGGTGTCGAGCCGCGCCACCTGTACGCGGTCACCTTCGGGCTGGGGCTGGCGCTGGCCGGTGCCGCGGGCGGGCTCTACGGCACCGTCTCGCAGATCAACCCCTACATCGGCGCGACCCTGACGGCCAAGTCCTTCGCCATTTCCATCATCGGGGGGCTGGACACGCCGCTGGGCGTGATCGCCGGCGGCCTGATCCTGGGCCTGATCGAAGCCCTCACCGCGCTGTACATCGGCCCGACCTTCGCCGACGTCGCGAGCTTCGGCGTGCTGGTGCTGGTGCTGATCGTGCGGCCCACCGGTCTGCTGGGGAGAACGGCATGAAGACATGGCGTCTCCCCTTGATCGCGGTGGTGCTGGTCGCCCTGGCGCTGCTGCCCTGGTACGGATCGGACACCATGATCCAGTTCGGCATCAGCACCCTGCTGCTGGCCGTGCTGGCCCAGGGCTGGAACATCATCGGCGGCTACACCGGCTACCCCTCGTTCGGCAATTCCGTGTTCTACGGGCTGGGCGCCTATGGCGTGGGCATCGCCATGGTGCAATGGCAGCTGCCCTTTGCCGTGGGCATGGTCTTCGGCGTCGTGCTGGCCGTGGTCTTCGCCTTCCTGCTGGGCATCCCGGTGCTGCGCCTGAAGGGCCACTACTTCGCCATCGCCACGCTGGCGCTGGCGCAGATCATGGCGGCCATCGTCTCCAACGTGCCGCTGGCCGGGCAGAACATCGGCCTGGTGCTGCCGCCGCTGAACAACGACCGGATGTTCTACGAACTGGCCTTGGTCCTGCTCGTCGCCGCGACGCTGACGGTCTGGTGGCTGACGCGCAGCCGCTTCGGTTTCGGCCTGATCGCGATCCGCGAAAACGAGGAAGGCGCCGTGGTCATGGGCGTGGACACGACCCGCTACAAGGTGCTGGCCTTCGCGCTGGCGGGCGTGTTCAGCGCCCTGGCCGGCGGCATCCAGGCCTACTGGATCACCTTCCTCGACCCCGGCAGCGCCTTCGACATCACCCTGAACGTGAAGATGATCATCATGGCGGTCTTCGGCGGCCCGGGCACCATCCTGGGGCCGATCGTCGGGTCCTTCATCCTGTCGGCCATCTCCGAGCTGCTGTCCAGCGAGGTCACCAGCATCGCGGGCCTGTTCTTCGGCATCGTCATCGTCGTCGCCGTGGTCCTCATGCCGCGCGGCCTGGCGGACGTGGTGCGGCGCTTCCACCGGCTGGGATGGCGCTATTTCGTCGACAACATCCGGACCAACCGCATATGAGCCCGATTCTCGAAGCCCGCCAGCTCACGCGCCGGTTCTCCGGACTGCTGGCCGTCCACGACGTCAGCTTTTCCCTCTCGCCCGGCGAGATCCTGGGATTCATCGGCCCGAACGGGGCCGGCAAGACGACCCTGATCAGCCTGCTCAGCGGGACCCTGCCGCCCTCCGAGGGCGAGGTCTGGTTCGACGGCAGGCGCATCGACCGCATGGCGGCCTTCCGCCGCGCGCGGCTGGGCATCGGCCGCACCTTCCAGATCATGCAGCCCTTCCCCGGCCTGTCGGTGCTGGACAACGTCGCCGTGGGCGCGCTGTTCGGACGCGGCCAGGGGCAGCCCAAGCTGGCCCTGGCCCGCGAGAGCGCCCGCGAATGCCTGCAGTTCGTCGGGCTGGGCAAGCACGTGGACCAGCGCGCCGAGGATCTCGGCGGGCCGGACCGCAAGCGGCTGGAGCTCGCCAAGGCGCTGGCCATGCAGCCGCGCGTCCTGCTGTGCGACGAAGTCATGGCCGGCCTGAACCTGGTGGAGATCGACGAGGTCATCGACGTCATCCGCAAGGTCCGCGACACCGGCATCAGCGTCATCGTCATCGAACACGTGATCAAGGCCATCCGCAACCTGTCGGACCGCATCATGGTGCTGCACCACGGCGAGAAGATCGCCGACGGCGCGCCGGACAGCGTCCTGAGCGATCCCCGCGTCGTCGAAGCCTACCTGGGTAAAAAGCGCACATGAACACCACTGCCTCCTCAACCGCGCCCCTGCTGCAGATCCAGGACCTGTCGGCGGGCTACGGCCTGGTGCGCGTCTTGCACGGCATTTCGCTGGAAGTCCGCGAGGCCGAATTCCTCGCACTCGTGGGCAGCAACGGCGCCGGCAAGACGACGCTGCTGCGCGTGCTGTCGGGCCTGCTGCCCAGCCAGTCCGGCAGCATCCTCTGGGCGGGCCAGCCCATCCAGGGCAGCACGCCCGACCAGATCTTCCGCCACGGCATCGTCCAGGTACCGGAAGGCCGCCAGCTGTTTCCCCGCATGTCGGTCCAGGACAACCTGCTGATGGGCGCCTACCGGCGCGACGACAAGGCCGCCATCCGCGCCGACCTCGAGGAGGTCTACGGCCTGTTCCCCCGCATGGCCGAGCGGCGCCGCCAGCTGGCCGGCAGCATGTCGGGCGGCGAACAGCAGATGTGCGCCATGGCCCGGGCGCTGATGGCCCGGCCGCGCCTGCTGCTGGTCGACGAAATGAGCCTGGGGCTCGCGCCCATCATCGTGGACCAGCTGATGGACAATCTGGCGGCCATCCGCGACCAGGGCGTCACGGTACTGCTGGTCGAACAGGACATCCACCTGGCGCTGGCGGCGGCGGACCGGGCCTACGTGCTGGAGACCGGCAACATCGTCCGGGAAGGGCCGGCGCGCGACCTGATCGAGGATCCCGAGCTGAAGCGCGCCTACCTGGGCGTGTAGGACTCAGGCGACCTCGCGCACGGCGGGAGCGGGCTGCGAGACGGCCTCGGCCACCCGGTCGCGAGTCAGTTCGGGCGCCAGCATTTCCATCAGGACATAGACATAGTCCCGCAGGAACACGCCGCGCTTGATGGCGACGCTGGTGGTGTGCCGGCCGAACAGATGGCCGGCGGGCAGGCCCACCAGCCCCTTGTCGCGGCGCGGATCGAAGGCCACGCCCGCGATGATGCCGATACCCAGCCCGATGTCCGCATAGGTCTTGACCACGTCCGCGTCGATGGCTTCCAGCACGATGTCGGGCGTGATGCCCGCCTGCTCGAACGCCGCATCGATGGCGCGGCGCCCCGAGAATGCCTTGTCGTAGGTCACGATGGGATACTGCGCCAGGTGTTCCAGCGACAGGTGGCGGGCGGCGCTGGAGGTCAGGCTGGTCAGGGGATGGTCGGGCGGCACGACCAGCGTGTGTTCCCAGGAATAGACCGGCAGGGCGACCAGGCCGGCCGTGTCCGCCAGGGTTTCCGTGGCGATGGCCAGGTCGGCCTGCTCGTGCAGCACCAGGCGCGCCAGGTGTTCGGGATTGCCTTCGGCCAATGACACGTGGACCTTGGGGAAGCGCGCCCGGAATGCCGGAATCACGCGCGGCAGCAGGTAGCGGGCCTGGGTGTGCGTGCAGGCGATGACCAGGGCGCCCTCGTCGCGCTGCGCGAATTCGTCGCTGACCTTCTTCAGATTGTCCACCTCGCGCATGATGCGGTCGATGACGCCCGACACCGCGTGCCCCGGCTTGGTCAGGCCCTTGAGGCGCTTGCCGTGCCGCTCGAAGATCTTGATGCCCAGCTCGTCCTCGAACTCGATGATGGCCTTGGAGACGCCCGGCTGCGAGGTATAGAGGGCCCTGGCGGCTTCGGTGAGGTTGAAGCTGCGGCGGATCGTCTCGCGGACAAAACGGAATTGCTGAAGGTTCATACGTCATGGCCTCATAAGTAAGGCCATTATATGGAATATGGAACCTGTTTCATATGATTTTTAGTTATTTACTTAGGCAGGCTGCAACCGTTTCGCGCGCCCCGGGACACCGGCATGGCGCGAGGCGCCCGCCCGGCCCCGGATGCGGCCGGGGCCTCTGCGCCTGGCGGCGGAGAGGCCCCGGTCATGCCGCACGGCGCGGACGAGGGATCACTTCATCGCGATCGTGGTGTTGATGTCCGTGGGATGCGCCTGCCAGCGGGCCGTGATGGTCTTGGTCTGGGTCCAGAAATAGATCGACTGGCGGCCGTTGGGGCCCAGGTCGCCGAGCTTGGACGCGCGCGAACCGGTGAAGCTGAACCAGGCCACCGGCACCGGGATGGGAATGTTGATGCCCACCTGGCCCACGTCGACGTGGTTCTGGAAATACCGGGCATGGCCGCCATCCTGCGTGAAGATCGAGGTGCCGTTGCCATTGGGATTGGCGTTGATGAACTCCACCGCCTCTTCGAGCGTGTCGACCAGTACCACCGACAGCACCGGGCCGAAGATTTCTTCCTGGTAGATGCTCATGCCGGCCTTGACCTTGCTGAACACGGTCGGGCCGACGAAATTGCCCTTTTCGTAGCCCGGGACCTGGATCCCGCGGCCATCGAGCAGCAGCTCGGCGCCCTCGTCCACGCCCTTCTGGATGAAATTCTCGACGCGCTGGCGGGCGGCAGGCGAAATCAGCGGCCCCAGGTCGGCCTTGCGGTCCGTGCCGACGTTGACCTTGAGCTTGCGGGCGCGCTCGACGAAGTCCGGCAGCCATTTCTGCGCCTCGCCCACCAGCACCAGCACCGAGATCGCCATGCAGCGTTCGCCGGCGGCGCCGAAGGCCGCGCCCAGCATGGAATTCAGGGCCGCGTCGCGATCGGCGTCGGGCATGATGACGCTGTGGTTCTTGGCACCCATCATGGCCTGGCAGCGCTTGCCGGCATTGGAGGACCGGCGGTAGATCTCGGTGCCCACGCGGGTCGAGCCGATGAAGGAGACCGCCTTGATGTCGGGATGGTCGCACAGCGCATTGGCCACGTCGGGGCCGCCGTGCACGACATTGAGCACGCCCGGCAGCAGGCCGGCTTCCAGGGCCAGCTGGGCCACCATCAGCGAGGCGGTGGGGTCCTGTTCGGAAGGCTTGTAGACGAAAGTGTTGCCCATGGTGACGGCGATCGGGAACATCCAGCAGGGCAGCATCACCGGGAAATTGAAGGCCGTGATGCCCGCGCAGACCCCCAGCGGCTGCAGGACGTTGTAGACGTCGATGCCGGTGGCGGCGTTCTCGGCGTAGTCGCCCAGTTGCAGCACATTGGCGGACACGGCGTGTTCCACGCCTTCCAGGCCGCGGCCGACCTCGCCCTCGGCGTCGGGCACGGTCTTGCCATGCTCGCGCGACAGGACCTCGGCGATCTCGGTGGTGTGCTCGCGCAGCAGGCGGGCCAGGTCCGTCATGATCTGGCGGCGCTTGGCCTGGCTGACGTTGCGCCAGGTCTTGAAGGCCTCTTTCGAGTTGGCGATTGCGCGTTCGACCTCGGCCGGCGTGGCGAAGGGCACCCGGGCCACGACTTCCTGGGTCGCCGGGTTGATGACGTCGCGCCATTCGGTGGTCTCGGACTGAACCAGTTTCCCGTCGATCAGTAGCGGGACGCGTGGGATATCGCTCATGCAAACCTCCTCGTTGAAATCAGGTGAATTCTGTCTTGTGACTGCGGGCCGCGCGCAGGCGGGCCCGGCATGTGCAGGGTCCACCCCAGTGTAGTTGTGTAAAAAAGTTATTACCAGCAAAATATTTGCACATTGGTTGATGATATTTGCACAAGGAAATCATGAGCGACTGGGACGCCATCCGCTACTTCCTGGAAGTCGCCCGCACGCAGCGGGCCAGCGCGGCCGCCCAGCGGCTGGGGGTGCGGCACAGCACCGTCACCCGGCGCATCCGCGCCCTGGAGCTGGACCTGGGCATCACCCTGTTCGAGAAATCCCGCGCCAACGGCTTCGTCCTGACGGAGGAAGGCCTGCAGTTCTTCGCCTACGCGGAACAGGTGGAAAGCGCCCTGCTGGCCGCGCGCGAGGCACTGTCGGGGGCGGCGCAGGGCCTGTCCGGCCATCTGCGGATCGGCTCGACCGAAGGCTTCGGCAGCACGATCCTGACCCCGCTGATGGTGGACTTCCAGCGTCGCCATCCCGGCATGACGCTGGACATCCTGCCGGTCCCCCGCTACATCAGCCTCTCCAAGCGGGAAGCCGACATCGCCATCGCCCTCGAGCGCCCGCAGCGCGGGCCCTACCTGTGCACCAAGCTGGCGGACTACACCCTGAAGCTCTACGGCACCCGGCAGTATCTCGACAGCCGCCCCGCCATCCGGCAGCGCGCCGACCTGGCGCGGCACCTGTTCATCGGCTACGTCGACGAGCTGCTGTTCAGCGACCGGCTGCGGTACCTGGACGACCTGGCGCCCGCCGCCAACGTGGTGTTCCGCAGCACCAGCGTGCTGGCGCAGTACCAGGCCGCGCTCGGCGGACAGGCGCTGGCGATCCTGCCGTGCTTTCTGGCGGCCCAGGACGAGAGGCTGGCGCCGGTGCTGGAGGACGAGATCCGGGTCACGCGGAGCTTCTGGATGTATTGCCACGAGGACCTGCGCCGGACCCGGCGCGTCATGGCGCTGTGGGACTACCTGAAGCAGGCGATCCAGCTCAATGCCGGCCTGCTGCGCGGCGACAGCCGCGCGCTGCGCACGCCCGCGGAGATCAGGCCGGCGACGGCGCCCGCCGACGACGGCGGCGCGGCACGCGGATCCGCCGCCACAGCAGCCCCAGCCCCAGCGCCAGGAACAGCGCGTGCACCAGCCAGACGCCGATCCCGAACGACAGGACCCCATTGACGATCCAGCCGCGCGACAGGTTGATCAGGTTCATGTACAGCAGCGCCAGCAGGCCGGCCAGCAGCAGGTCCCCCGAACGCCCCAGGCGCGGATTGACCGCCCCCAGGGGCAGGGCGATCAGCGCCAGGTTCAGGACCGCGATGGGCAGGGCCAGGCGCCACATCAGTTGCGCCAGGGATTCCGCGTCCGCATGCAGCAGCAGGTCCGCGGTGGGACGCGCCTTGATTTCCTGCAGGGCCTTCTGGCGCGCGGCCTCCAGGGCGCCCGGGTCCGTGCGGCTCTCGATGCGCACGCCGTAGCGCTGGAAGTCCAGCAGGCGCAGTTCGGGGGTGCCGGGCTTGAGGTCGTAGCGGTGCCCCGGCCCCAGGACCAGGAAACGGTCGCCGTTGGCCTCGGTGCGGATGGCGGCGCTGTCGGCCGTGACGATGCTCAGCCAGTCGGGCTCGATGACGCGGGCGACCACCCGGCCCAGTTCGTCTTCGGGACGCGTCGGCGATTCGGCGAAGAACACCCGCTTGCCGTCGTCGGTCTCGATGAACTGGCCCGCCGAGACCTTGGACAGGTCGGAGCGCTGCTCGAAGCGCTGGCGGTACTCGGCGATCTGCCCATAGGCCCAGGGAGACGCCGACAAGGTCAGCACGGCCACCACCGCCGCCACCGGCAACGCGAACATCATGATGGGCCGCAGCCACTGCGCCAGGGACACGCCGCTGGCGAACCAGACCGGCATCTCGGATTCGCGGTAGGCGCGCGTCACGGTGGTCAGCACCGCCACGAACAGCGCCACGGCGATGATCACGGGCAAGGCGGTGATGCTGGAGAACGCCGCCAGCCCCAGCACGACGTTGGCGCCGATGTCGCCGTTGGCCGCCTGGCCCAGCAGGCGCACGATCAGCACGCTGAGCCAGATCACCAGCAGGGTGGAAAACACGATCCCGGCATGGCTGGTGATTTCGGAGAAGACGGCGCGCTTGAACAAGGACATGGGAAAATGCGGAATAATGGACCGTCAATTCCGGGCGGGCGTGGTGCCCGGCCGGACACGGCACACACGCTGCCGGACCAAAGGAAAACGAATGGAATTTAGCACAAGCACCGCGACCGCCCTGCATTCCCTGAAAACCCAGGCCCTCGCCGTGGGGGTGTTCCAGGACGGCGTCCTGAGCCCCGCGGCCGAAGCCCTGGACCAGGCCAGCCAAGGCGCCATCCGCGCCGTCGTCCAGTCGGAATTCGATGCGGCGCCCGGCAGCAGCCTGACCCTGCATGCCCCGGCGGGCGTCGCCGCCGCACGGGTCATTTTACTCGGACTGGGCGCGCGGGACCGGCTCAAGGCCGCCACGCTGGCCCAGGCGCACCAGACATTTGCCGCCTATTGCGTGCGGGCCGGCGTCGCCACCGCCGTCTCGACCTTGTGCGCCCTGGATTGCCCCGACGCCGACCCGGCCGATTGCGCCCGCACGGCGGCCCGCCTGGTGAGCGCCGCCGCCTACCGCTACGACCAGACTTTCAGCCGCGCCAAGCCCGCCGTCAAGCTGCGCAGCTTCACGTTGCACCTGCCGCGCGCCCGGGCCGCCCAGGCCAAAGCCGCGTTGGCGCAGGGCGCCGCCATCGGCGCCGGCGTCAACCTGGCCCGGCTGCTGGGCGACCTGCCCCCCAACGTCTGCACTCCCACCTACCTGGGCCAGACGGCGCGCGACCTCGCCCGGCAGTTCAAGACCCTGAAGGCCGAGGTCCTGGACCAGAAAAAGATCGAGGCCCTGAAAATGGGTTCCTTCCTGTCCGTGGCCCGCGGCTCGGCCGAGCCGCCCGCCTTCATCGTGCTGCGCCACACGCCCAGCCGCGCGACCGCCCGCAAGGCCGCCCCCATCGTGCTGGTGGGCAAGGGCATCACCTTCGACGCCGGCGGCATCTCCCTGAAGCCCGGCCCGGGCATGGACGAGATGAAATTCGACATGTGCGGCGCCGCCAGCGTCCTGGGCACCCTGCGGGCGGTGGCCGAACTCGACCTGCCGCGCGAGGTCATCGGCATCGTGCCCAGCTGCGAAAACCTGCCCAGCGGCACGGCCATCAAGCCGGGCGACATCGTCACCAGCCTGTCGGGCCAGACCATCGAGATCCTCAACACGGACGCCGAAGGCCGCCTGATCCTGTGCGACGCGCTGACCTACGCCGAACGCTTCAAGCCCGCGGCGGTCATCGACGTGGCCACCCTGACGGGCGCCTGCGTCATCGCCCTGGGGCACGTCAACAGCGGCCTGTTCACCCAGGACGAGACCCTGGCCGCCGACCTGCTGGCCGCGGGCCGCCAGGCCCAGGATGCCGCCTGGCGCATGCCGCTCGAGGATGCCTACCAGGACCTGCTGAAATCGAATTTCGCGGACATGGCCAACATCGGCGGCCGGCCGGCGGGATCGGTCACGGCCGCGTGCTTCCTGTCGCGTTTCACCGGCAAGTACCCCTGGGCCCACCTGGACATCGCCGGCACCGCCTGGCTGGAGGGCAAGCAGAAAGGCGCCACCGGCCGCCCGGTGCCGCTGCTGGTGCAATACCTGCTGGGCCAGTGCCGGTGAGTCGTGTGGATTTCGCCTACGGCGCGGCCCACCGCCTGCGTGCGGCATGCCGCACGGCGGCCCGCCACGTGCAGGCGGGGCACCGCCTGCTGGTCTACTGCACCGACGCGCGGCGCCTGGGGCGATTCGACAGCCTGCTGTGGGATTTCGACCCGCTCAGCTTCATTCCCCACGCCCGCCTCGACGATCCCCTGGCCGACCAGGCCGACGTGCTGCTGATCCCCGACGCGGCGGCGCTGGATGCCGCACCCGCGGCCCAGTGGCTGCTGAACCTGGACCTGGCCTGCCCGCCCGGGGCGGAGCGGTTCGCCCGCATCCTCGAGATCGTGTCCGGTCACGAGGCCGACCAGCAGGCGGCCCGCGACCGCTGGGCCCGCTACCGCGAGGCCGGCCACGACGTGCGGGGACACCAGCTCGCCGATGCCGGCTGAGGATCCGGAACGGAACTCCGGCCGCCGGGCGGTGTCCAATGACCAGGACCCCGTGACCAGCGGGTCCGGAGGCACGTTTCCGTGGGCATCAGCCCGCATTGTTCCATTCAGTTTGATGTAAGGTTCATACGGTAAATGTGCTATAAATTCAGTACTGACTCGACGCACGACAGGAAAACACCATGACCGACTTCCGACACACGCTTCCTCGCGCCGGCACGCACGACGTGTCGGTCACGGCGCGCAACCGCGTGTTGCGCAACACCTACTGGCTGCTCGCGCTGTCGCTGATTCCCACGGTGCTGGGCGCGGCGGTGGGGCTGCACTTCGGCATGAACCAGGCCATGGCCACCAGCCCGGGGGTCAGCACGCTGATCTTCCTGGTCGGCGCCTTCGGCCTCATGTTCCTGGTCGAACGCAACAAAAACTCGTCCCTGGGCGTGGCACTGCTGCTGGGCTTCACGTTCTTCATGGGCCTGATGCTCTCGCGCCTGCTGGGCCACGTGCTGGGGCTGGGCAACGGCTCCCAGCTGATCATGCTGGCCTTCGGCGGCACCGCCGCGGTCTTCGGCGTCATGGCCACGGTGGCCTCCACGACCAAGCGCGACTTCACCCACCTGCAGAAATTCCTGTTCGTGGGCGTGGTCCTGCTGCTGGTGGCGATGGTGGCCAACATCTTCCTGCAGATCCCGGCCCTGATGCTGACGCTGTCGGTGCTCGCGATCGGGATCTTCTCCGCCTTCCTGCTGGTCGACCTGCAGCGCGTCGTCCAGGGCGGCGAAACCAACTACATCAGCGCCACGCTGGCGGTCTACCTGGACCTCTACAACATCTTCACCAACCTGCTGATGCTGCTGGGCATCTTCGGCGGCAACCGCGACTGAACCACCGCGCGCAAGGCCCCCGCCGAGGGGGCCTCAACCGGCCGCATGGCGGGCTTCGGCCCGCCATTTTTGCAGCCCCTCGAACGCCACCAGGGCCACGGCCAGCCAGATCGGCCCGTAGGTCAGCCACTGGGACGCGCCGACAGGCTCGCCCATCAGCAGAAAGGCCACCCAGAACAGCAGCACAGGCTCCACGTAGCTGAGCAGGCCGAACAGCGACATGGGCAGCACCCGGCTGGCGGCGAGATACATGGACAGGGACACGGCGCTCAGCAGCCCCAGCAGCGGCACCTGCAGCAGCAGGCGCGGGTGGGCCGCGAAGATCCGCGCCGCGTCCATGGCCTGGGCCTGCAGGATCAGCACCGCCACCGGCAGCAGGAACAGCATGTCGAACCACAGGCTGCTCAGCGCGTCCACCTGCAGGCGCCGGCGCAGCATGAAATACGGCGGATAGCCCAGCGCCACCAGCAGGGTGGCCCAGGACACCGCCCCCAGCCGCCACCATTCGTGCAGCACGCCCAGCACCGCAAAGCCCACCGCCCAGGCCTGCCAGACGCTCAGCCGCTCGCGGTACACCAGGCGGCCGGCCAGCACCATCACCAGGGGCAGCAGGAAATACCCCATGGACACGTCCAGCGCGTAGCCGTGCAGCGGCGCCCAGACGAACAGCCAGAGCTGCACCCCCAGCAAGGCCGAACACACCCCCATCGCCGCCAGGAAGCGGCCGCGGCGAAAGCGCGCGGCGGTCGCGCGCAAGGCGCCCCAGCCCCGGCCCCGATGGACCACCAGCGCCATCATCGGCAAGCCCATCACGATGCGCCAGGCGAACACGATGTCGCCGTCGAAGGGCTTCATCAACGTCGCGTAGAAGTACATGGTGGCAAACAGCGCCGAGGAGGCCACCGACAGGGCGATGCCGTGCTTCATGATGGAATGGGCCGCAGGGGTTTCAGTAGCGTTGCAGGTCCCTCAGTACCTGGCGCGTGCGCAAGGGGGTGTCGAGCAACTGGTCCAGGCGCTCGCGCAGCGCCTGCCTCAGCGCCGGCTCGGCCGCCGCGTCGTCGAAGTCGGGCGGCGGCTCGTCCAGGCCGTAGCCGGCCTGTTCGAGCAGCAGCCATTCGAAACGGCGCAGGGTGGCGGCATGGGGCCGGGGCTGCGCGCCCGACAGGGCATCCAGGGCCGCCTCGTAGGCGTCATAGACGCCCGGATGGGGGTCCTCGCGGGCCAGCAGGCGCAGGACCAGTTCGTTCAGGTACCAGGCCGACATCATCGCCCGGCCGTCCATCAGGCGCACGGGGCCGGATTCGGCCCGCACCAGGGTATGGACCTCGGCCGCCCCCGACCAGGACAGCAACAGCGGCTGGAAGGCCACCAGCACGGGCCGCAGGGCGGAATACGGGCGCTTCGCGCCCTTGGCGACCAGGGCCACGCAGCCGTGGTCGCGGGTGAAGCACTGGACGATGAGCGAAGTCTCGCGCCACGGGCTGGCATGCAGCACGTAGCCCTGCGCATCCTGGATGCGCAGGCCGCGTCTAGTCATAGCCCAGTTCCCGCAGCGTGGCCTCGCGCCCGGACCAGCCCTTGCGCACCTTGACATAGATGTCCAGGTGGATCGGCTTGTCCAGCAGCCTGACCATGTCCTGGCGGGCTTCGGTGGCGATGCGCTTCATGTGCTGGCCGCCCGCGCCCAGCAGGATGGGCCGGTGGCTGTCGCGCTCGATGACCACGCAGGCGGCGATGCGCGCGCCGGTGTCGTCCTCCTCCCATTGCTCGATCACGACCGTGCAGCCGTAGGGCAGCTCGTCGCCGACCAGGCGGAAGATCTTTTCCCGGATCAGCTCGGCCGCGAGGAAGCGGACCGGCCGGTCGGTCAGGGTGTCGGCCTCGAAGAGGTGCTCGCCCTCGGGCAGGTACTGGGCCAGCTCGCCGGTCAGCGCATCCAGCTGCACGGACCGCAGCGCACTGACGGGCACCACGGCCGCATACGGGAATTCCTGGGTCAGGCGCGAGACATAGGCAAACAAGGCGTTCTTGTCCTTGATCGCGTCGATCTTGTTGACCGCCAGGATCACCGGCCGCTGGCGCGGCAGCAGCGGCACCACGGCGGCGTCGCCCGCCGACCATTTGCCGGCCTCGACCACGTGCACGACCACGTCGACCTCGGCCAGCGCCTGCGTGACCACGCGGTTCATCATGCGGTTCATGGCGCCGCCATGGCGCGTCTGGAAGCCGGGCGTATCCACGAAGACGAACTGGTCGGCGCCACGCGTCAGCACGCCGTGGATGCGATGGCGGGTCGTCTGCGCCTTGCGCGACACGATGGAGAGTTTGGCGCCGATCAGGGCGTTGCCCAGCGTGGACTTGCCCACGTTGGGCCGCCCGACGAGGGCCACGAAGCCACAGCGGCTGGCGGGGGAACCGGTCGTCATTTCTTCTCCTGGGAAACCGCCACGGGCAGCGACAGCTGGGCGGGCTTGCGGTGCCGCCGGGCCGGACGCCGGGCGGGCCCCAGGGCCTGCACCAGCGCGATCACCTGGCTGGCGGCCGCCTGCTCGGCGGCCCGCCGGCTGCTGCCCGAGGCCTGCACCTGGATGTCCAGCTGCGCGGCGGCGCAGACCACGTCGAAGGTCTGGTTGTGGGCCGCGCCCCGGGTGGACACCACCTCGTAGTGCGGCAGGTCCAGGCCGCGGCCCTGCATGATCTCCTGCAGCAGGGTCTTGGGATCCTTGCCGAAGGTGCGCACGTCGATGTGCGAGAGGATGGGCCGGTAGAGCTTTTCGATCACCCGGCTGACCTCGGCGTAGCCGCCGTCCAGGTACAGGGCGCCGAAAATGGCCTCCAGGGCGTCGGCCAGGATCGAGGGCCGCCGGAAGCCGCCGCTCTTGAGTTCGCCCTCGCCCAGCCGCAGATGATCCGACAGGGACAGCGATTGGGCGATGTCGGCCAGCGCCGATTGTTTCACCAGGTTGGCCCGCACGCGCGACAGGTCGCCCTCGTCCATCTCGGCGTGCTCGTTGAACAGCAGGGAGGAGACGATGAAATTCAGGACCGAGTCGCCCAGGAACTCCAGGCGCTCGTTGTGCGGCACCCCGTGGCTGCGGTGGGTCAGGGCCTGCTCCAGCAGCGCGGGATCGCGGTAGCGGTAGTCCAGCGCCGCCTGCAGCGCATCGAGCCGTGTCATCAGTGGAACCCGCCGATCCGGCTGGGTGAACTGAAGTTCATCCAGATGAAGAAGGCCCGCCCGACGATGTTGCGGTCCGGCACGAAGCCCCAGTAGCGGCTGTCCAGGCTGTTGTCGCGGTTGTCGCCCATCATGAAGTAATGGCCGGCGGGCACCGTGCAGCGCACCCCGTCGCCCAGGTAGCTGCAGTTCTGGAAGTCCGGAAAGCGGGTGATCGGCATGAAGTCCTGCGGCGCGTTGACGTTGAGCAGGATGCGGTGCGAGACCTGTCCGAGCTGCTCGCGGTACTGGCCGACGTAGACGGCGCGGTCGGGCTCGAAATAATCCCCGTCGCGCTCGCGCGGAACCGGCTGGCCGTTGATGGTGAGCGTCTTGTTGCGGTATTCGATGACGTCGCCCGGGACCCCGACCACGCGCTTGATGTAGTCGACGGACGGATCCACCGGGTAGCGGAACACCACCACGTCGCCCCGGTCGGGCGTCCCCAGGTCGATGATCTTGCGGTCGATGACCGGCAGGCGGATGCCGTACTGGAACTTGTTCACCAGGATCAGGTCGCCGTTCTCCAGCGTCGGCAGCATGGATCCGGACGGGATGCGGAAGGGCTCGACCACGAACGAGCGCAGCACGAACACGAAGAGGATGACCGGAAAGAAGCTGACGCAGTATTCCACCCACCACGGCGCCTGGAAGGCCCGGTCGTAGGCCTGGTCGCATTCGGCCTGCAGGGCGGCCGGATCCAGCCCGGCGGCGTTGTTGCGGCAGGCCTGCGCGGCCGCCTCGGCGCGCGCCCGGCGCCGCCCGCGCAGCCGCACCCGGTCCAGCAGCCACACCAGGCCAGTCAGCACCAGGGCGATAAACAGCAACAGGGCAAAATCCCAACTCATCAGCGATCCTTACTTGTCCTCGACCTGCAGGACGGCCAGGAAGGCCTCCTGCGGGATTTCCACATTGCCGACCTGCTTCATGCGTTTCTTGCCGGCCTTCTGTTTTTCCAGCAGTTTTTTCTTGCGCGTGATGTCGCCGCCATAGCACTTGGCCAGCACGTTCTTGCGCAGCGCCTTGACGTTCTCGCGCGCCACGACCTCCGCCCCGATGGCGGCCTGGATGGCGATGTCGAACATCTGGCGCGGGATCAGGCCGCGCATGCGCGTGACCACGTCCCGGCCGCGCGGCCGGGCGTTGGCCCGGTGCACGATCATGGACAGCGCGTCGACCCGGTCGCCGTTGATCAGCAGGTCCACCCGCACCACGTCGGCCACGCGGTATTCCTTGAACTCGTAGTCCATGGAGGCGTAGCCGCGCGACACGGATTTCAGCCGGTCGAAGAAATCCAGCACGATCTCGGCCAGGGGGATCTCGTAGCTGAGATGCACCTGGCGGCCGTGGTAGCTCATGTTCAGCTGCACGCCGCGCTTGGCGGTGCACAAGGACATCACCGGCCCGACGTATTCCTGCGGCATGAACAGGGTGACCGTCATGATGGGCTCGCGGATCTCCTGGATGCTGCCGACCTCGGGCATGCGGGCCGGGCTGTCCACCATCAGCAAGGTGCCGTCGCGGTGCAGGACCTCGTAGACCACCGAGGGCGCGGTGGTGATGATGTCCATGTCGAATTCGCGTTCCAGGCGTTCCTGGACGATGTCCATGTGCAGCAGGCCCAGGAAACCGCAGCGAAAACCGAAGCCCAGCGCCTGCGAGACTTCGGGCTCGAACATCAGGGACGAATCGTTAAGCTTGAGCTTTTCCAGGGAGTCGCGCAACTGGTCGTATTCGCTGGACTCGACCGGATAGACGCCGGCGAACACCTGCGGCTTGACCTCCTTGAAGCCAGGCAGCGGGCCGGCGGCCGGCTTGCCGGCCAGCGTCAGGGTATCGCCGACCTTGGCGTGCTCGAGTTCCTTGATCCCCGCGATGACGAAGCCGACCTGCCCGGCCGACAGGGCGTCCCGCGGCTGGGACTTGGGCGTGAACACGCCCAGCTGCTCGCACAGGTGCGTGGCGCCGGTGGCCATCAGCAGCAGCTTGTCCTTGGGACGCAGCGTGCCGTTGACGATGCGCACCAGCATCACGACGCCCACGTAATTGTCGAACCACGAGTCGATGATGAGCGCCTGCAGCGGCGCCTGCGGGTCGCCCTCGGGCGCCGGCACGCGGGCGACGATGGCCTCGAGGATCTCGTCGATGCCCAGGCCGGTCTTGGCGCTGGCCTGGATGGCATCGGTCGCATCGATGCCGATCACGTCCTCGATCTCGGCGGCGGCCGCATCCGGGTCGGCCGAGGGCAGGTCCATCTTGTTCAGCACCGGCACGACCTCGACCCCGAGCTCGATGGCGGTATAGCAGTTGGCCACCGTCTGCGCCTCGACGCCCTGGGTCGAGTCGACCACCAGCAAGGCGCCCTCGCAGGCCGAGAGCGAGCGGCTGACCTCGTAGGAGAAGTCCACGTGGCCCGGGGTGTCGATCAGGTTCAGGTCGTAGACGCGGCCATCGGCGGCGGTGTAGCGCAGCGCCGCCGTCTGCGCCTTGATGGTGATGCCGCGCTCGCGCTCGATGTCCATGGAATCCAGCACCTGCGCCGCCATCTCGCGGTCCTGCAGGCCTCCGCAGCGCTGGATCAGACGGTCGGCCAGGGTCGATTTGCCATGATCGATGTGCGCGATGATGGAGAAATTGCGGATATGGTCCATAAACGGCGGGCGGGAATCAGAAAAGTCGGGAAATCGGAGGGACGGACGGAAAAGGGGCGCCGCAGGGCGCCCCCTTCCGTTCTGGCCGTATTTTAGCTTTTTCCCGCCAAGGGGATCATTGCGGCTTGACGATCACCCACTGGGACTGCTGATCCCGGCTGACCAGCAGCACGACGGGATCGGATTTGCCCAGGTCCTTCACGACCTTTTCGTACTGCTTGGGGCTGGTGATGTCGGTGTTGTTGACCCGCAGGATGATGTCGCCCGGCTCGATGCCGGAGTCGGCGGCCGGCCCTTCGGCCTGGCTGACCACGACGCCCTGCTCCGCGCCGGAATCGGCCGGCAGCGCCTTGACGACCAGGCCCAGGCGGTCGCCGCCGGTGGCGGGGGCTTCCGGTTCGGCCTGCCCGGCGGCGGTCTGGTCGAGTTCGGCGACCTTGGCCTTCAGGTCCAGCGTCTTGCCCTTGCGCCACACCTGGATCGTGGACTCGGTGCCCGGCCGGGTGGCGCCCACCAGGCGCGGCAGGTCGGTCATGTGCTTGATCTCATGCCCGTCGAAGGCGGTGATCACGTCGCCCGGGTGCAGGCCGGCCTTGGCGGCGGGGCCTTCGGGATCCACGCTGCTGACCAGGGCCCCGTGCGCGCTGCCCAGGCCCAGGGCCTTGGCCACGTCGTCCTGGACCTCGGTGATCTGCACGCCGATACGTCCGCGCGTGACCTTGCCGTGGGCCTTCAGCTGTTCGACCACCCGCATGACCTCGTCAATGGGGATCGCCAGGGAAATGCCCATGAAGCCGCCGCTGCGCGAAATGATCTGGGAATTGATCCCGACCACCTGCCCCTGCAGATTGATCAGCGGCCCGCCCGAATTGCCCGGATTCACCGCCACGTCGGTCTGGATGAAGGGCAGGTAGTCCCCCGTGTCGCGGTTGATCGCGCTGACGATGCCGGCCGTCACGGTCGAATCCAGCCCGAAGGGCGAGCCGATGGCCAGCACCCACTGGCCCTTCTTGAGCTTGTCGGAATCGCCGATGGTCAGGGGCTTGAGGCCGGTGGCGTCGATCTTCAGCAGGGCGACGTCGGTGCGGGCGTCCGTGCCGATGACCTTGGCCTTGTATTCCTTGCCGTCGGTCATGGTGACGAAGATGCCGTTGGAATTGTCCACGACGTGGTTGTTCGTCAGGATGTAGCCGTCGCTGGAGAGGATGAAGCCCGAACCGATGCCGCGCGGCACGGTGCGTTCCTTGGGCTCCGGCTGCTGGGGCTGTCCGTGGGGTTTTTGCGGCGCCTGTTGCGGGCCGAATCCCGGCGGCATGAAATCGGGACCGAAGAACCAGCGGAACAGATCCGAGGGATCGCCGCCGGGGCCGACGGGCGAACGCCGCACCGGCACCGCCTCGGTGGTGCGGATGTTGACGACGGACGCTTCGGTCTCGGACACGACCTGCGTGAAATCGGGCAGCGCCGACACCGTCGTCGAGACGGCGGGCTCGGCCTGGACGGCGCCCATGGGCAGGGCGGCCAGCAGCATCAGGCCGGCGGCGGCGCCGGCGACGGCCCGCTTCGCGCCGGGCACATTCGGCAAATGAAAAGCCATGGAATTCTCCTTGGAAGAATGATTCAGCGGGCGGCCTGCGGCACGTACTGCGCGGCCCGGGCGAAATCGCGGACCGTCCGCGCTGGCGCCTCGCCAACGGCGGTCAACCAATAGGATGCCAGACGCATCCGGTAGATGTTGACCGCGCCCTGGCGCAGGTCCCCCTGTCTGATGTTTTGATCGCGTTTCGGGTCAAAGGTTTCAATGAAAATCGAAATCGCCGCCAGACCGTCGGAGACGACGAGCTGATCGACCACGTGGTCGCGCCCGATCTGGCGGGACAGCTCGGCCACCGGCTGGAAGCCCGCGGGCAGCGTGAAGCGCCAGCCCTGGGCCCGCAGGTCGGCGGGTTCGCTGGATTCGGTGACGAGTTCCCAGTCGCGCGTGTCCCAATGAGAGGCAAGGTCGGCCGGGCGCACCTCGGAGCCCAGGCGGATGCTGCTGAAGGCGACCTGGTCCACCAGGTGGCCTGCGGCATCCAGCGTCTGGGATTTCAGCAGCAGATGCGTCTTGGCGTCCGTGCAGATGCGGTAGCTGTAGCGCAGCGGGTCGCGGGCCCGCAGCTCGGAGACCGAGCATTCCCGCCCGGCGATGCGGTAGACGTGGGAAGACGGCCGCCATTCGTAGTGCGCCGTGACGGCCTGCGCCTTGCCCAGCAGCAGGCCGGGAAAATGGTCGCTGCGCGCCGGCTGGATGACGACCAGGCGATGGTCGGGCCGCAGGCATTGTTCGACGCCGTTCTGGCGCAGGCATTCGCGCGGGGCGCCGTCCAGGACTTCCAGGCGTTCGCGCTCGCCGGTGCCGTCCACCAGGTGGATCAGCCGCGAGGCCTGCAGGGCATGGCCCTGCTGGTAGACGTAGATGCCGGAATAGTCGAGCGAGCGGGCGGCCTTTTGCACCTGCTGCAGGAAGGCCTGCGCATCCGGCTCGGCGGCGCAGGCGGCAAAGCCCAGCGCCAGCCCGGCCAGCAGGCCGCCGCCCCAACGGGCCGCGGCCGCCGCGCGCCGCCGCGCGATCATCAGCGCGACCCCATGCCGTCGTAGGAGACCTGGCGCACCGGTCCGGCGCCGGCCATGTCCTGGTGGGCCGCCATGTAGTCGGCCAGGGCCGGGTCGGCCGCCTCCGACTCGGAGGCCTGAGCGAGCACGGGAGCCGCGGGCGGCGCCTCGGACCCGGACATGAAGGGCCGGACCATCCACACGACCGAGGCCACGGCGGCCGCCACGGCCAGCCCCGACAGGCCCAGGCGCCAGGCATGGTGCCGGACCAGCGGCGCGGGCGCGACGATGGCGGGCTCGGCATCCAGCGCGGCCGACACGCGCGCGTAGAAGCGCTCGGACGGCTGGATCGCCAGATCCTGGCTGCGCATGACGTCGCCGATCAGGTGATAGGTGTCCCAGACCTGGCGGCCGTAGGGGCTGTCGAGTTCCTCGGCGCGCAGGTCGGCCTCGCCGTCCACCCAGCTGGATACCGAGGCTTCCCAGGCGCGATCCTCGTCAAGGGGTTCATGGTTGGTGTTCATGAGGGCTCCTTACCAGCGGTGCGCCGGATCCTGGTCCATGACGGGCCGCAGGCGGCCGGCGATGGCCTCGCGGGCCCGGAAGATCCGCGACCGGACGGTCCCGATGGGACACTGCATGGTGCTGGCAATATCTTCATAACTCATCCCTTCGATCTCCCGCAACACGATGGCCGTCCGCAGATCCTCGGGCAGGGCCTCGATCGCCTCGTTGACCGTCTGGGCGATCTGGCGGCTGGCCATCATCGATTCGGGGGTACTGTGATCGCTTAGGCCGTCAATCTGGTCAAAAGTTTCACCGTCCTCGTTTTCCAGCGCCGACACGGTCGCCGGCCGCCGGAAACTGGCCGACTGCCAGTTGCGGGCGGTGTTGATGGCGATGCGATACAGCCAGGTGTAGAAGGCGCTGTCGCCCCGGAACTGCGGCAGGGCGCGGTAGGCCTTGATGAAGGCCTCCTGGGCGACGTCCTCGACCTCGGCGGGATCGTGGATCATGCGCGACAGCAGCCGCATGATCTTGCGCTGGTACTTGATGACCAGCAGGTCGAAGGCGTGCCGGTCGCCGCGCCGCACGCGCTCGACCAGCGCGAGGTCGACCTCGCGCTCGCTCATGCGGGCGCTCCGGTCAGACGCGCCTCACGATCATGGAGCCGTTGGTGCCGCCGAATCCGAAGGAATTCGACAGCGCCACGTCGATCTTCAGATCGCGGGCCTGGTTGGCGCAGTAATCCAGGTCGCATTCCGGATCCTGGTTGAACAGGTTGATGGTCGGCGGCGAGATCTGATGATAGACCGCCAGGGCCGTGAACACCGCCTCGATGCCGCCGGCCGCGCCAAGCAGGTGCCCCGTCATGGACTTGGTGGAGTTGACGACGAGCTTGCGGGCGTGGTCGCCGAAGGCGAGTTTCAGCGCCTCGGTCTCGTTCTTGTCCCCCAGCGGGGTGGACGTGCCGTGGGCGTTGACGTAGCTGATCTCGTCGGCGTTGACGCCGCTGTTGCGCAGCGCATGCAGGATGCCGCGCCGCGGGCCGTCCTGGTCCGGGCTGGTGATGTGGTGCGCGTCGGAGCTCATGCCGAAGCCCAGGAACTCGCCGTAGATGCGGGCGCCACGGCGCCTGGCGTGCTCGTATTCCTCCAGCACGACGACGCCGGCGCCCTCGCCCAGGACGAAGCCGTCACGGTCGCGGTCCCAGGGCCGCGAGGCCGTGGCCGGGTCGTCGTTGCGGGTGGACAGGGCGCGCATGGCGGCGAACCCGCCCATGCCCAGAGGCGACACGGAGCTTTCGGCGCCGCCCGCCACCATCACGTCGGCATCGCCATATTCGATCAGGCGCGCCGCGTCGCCGATGGAATGCAGGCCGGTCGTGCAGGCCGAGACCACGGCATAGCTGGGGCCCTTCAGGCCCAGCATGATCGACAGCTGGCCCGAAATGAGGTTGATCAGGGAAGCCGGCACGAAGAACGGCGAGATGCGCCGCGCGCCGCGCTGCAGGAACTCGATCTGGGTCTCCTCGATGCGGGGCAGCCCGCCGATGCCCGAACCGATGATGGTGCCGATCCGGTCGGCGTTCTCGCCGGTGATCTCCAGGCCGGAGTCACGCCACGCCTGGATGCCGGCGGCCACGCCGTAATGGATGAAGGTATCCATCTGCTTGGCTTCCTTGGCGCCGATATAGTCCGTCACCTCGAAGCCGCGGACTTCGCCGGCGATCTGGCTGTTGAGCACCGAGGCGTCGAATCGGGTGACCCGTCCGATACCGGAGCGGCCGTGGATGATATTGTCCCAGGCGGTGTCGACATCGTTGCCGACAGGCGACACGATGCCCAATCCGGTTATGACGACTCGTCGTTTCACATACGGCTCCTGAAAAGAAAAAGGCAGTTCATGGCAGATCATCAGGTCGGACATGCAGACCCGCCTGCCCGATGATCACCCGTCACGAACTGCCCGTGGCCCGGATGCCGGCCATAGGCGCCGGCATCGGGTCGGAATGAGATTACTGCTTGCTATGCGAGGTGATGTAATCGACCGCCTGCTGCACCGTCGTGATCTTTTCGGCTTCCTCGTCGGGGATTTCCGTTTCGAATTCGTCTTCGAGCGCCATCACGAGCTCGACCATATCGAGCGAATCGGCACCGAGGTCGTCAAGGAAGGAAGATTCGTTTTTGATCTCGGCTTCGTTGACGCCGAGCTGTTCAGCGACGATCTTCTTGACGCGCTGTTCGATGCTTTCCATGCATATCTCCAGTTAGGAAAAATCCCGCGAATTATAGCCAAACGAGGACAGCCGGGCTGCGGGTTGTAGTCAAAAAAAAGCAGCTCGGGACCAGACAGATGCGTACTGGACGATTGAAGCACCGAGGGCTGCCTACTGAGTTTGAACGGATTTTACCTTAGACGGCCGCCATCCGTTCCCTTGACACTACATGTACATACCACCATTGACGTGCAAGGTCGTGCCTGTTACATATCCGGCCTGCGGACTGGCGAGGTAGGCGACGGCATGCGCGATCTCCGCCGCGGAGCCGAGGCGGCCCAGGGGAATCTGCTGCAGGATCGCCGCCGTCTGGGTTTCATTGAGCGCCCGGGTCATGTCGGTGTCGATGAAGCCCGGCGCCACGCAGTTGACCGTGATCCCGCGGCTGCCGAGTTCCTGGGCCAGGGCCCGCGACATGCCCGCGACGCCGGCCTTGGCGGCCGCGTAGTTGGCCTGGCCGGGATTGCCGCTGTAGCCCACCACCGAGGTGATGTTGACGATCCGGCCCCAGCGGGCCTTCATCATGGTCTTGGCCACGCCGCGCGACAGGCGGAACACGGCCGACAGATTGGTGTTCAGCACCGCGGCCCAGTCCTCGTCCTTCATGCGCAGGATCAGCCCGTCGCGGGTGATGCCGGCATTGTTGACCAGGATGTGCGGCCCGCCCTGCCCTGCCAGTTCGGCCAGCAGCGCGTCGCAGGCGGCGGCATCGTCGACGTTCAGGACGGCGCCGCGCCCGCCCTGGGGCGCCAGGGCTTCGGTGATGGATTCGGCGCCGGCGGCCGAGGTGGCGGTGCCCACCACGGTCGCGCCCGACGCGGCGAGTTCCAGGGCGATGGCGCGGCCGATGCCGCGCGACGCGCCGGTGACCAGGGCAATCCTGCCCTCGAGAACAGCTTCGGACATATCAGCCTCCCAAGGCATCCAGCGCCTGTTGCAGCGACGCCGGGTCAGTGATGTTGAACGTGGCCAGATCGCGGTCGATGCGCTTGACCAGGCCGGTCAGGACCTTGCCGGGGCCGCACTCGACCACGTGCGTCACGCCGGCCTGCTTCATGGCCTGGACGGTCTCCACCCAGCGGACGGGATGCCAGGCCTGGCGCACCAGCGCGTCGCGGATGGCCGCGGGTTCGACGGGCTGCGCCACATCGACATTATTGATCAGGGGGATCGTCGGCGTCTGGACGGCGACGCCGGCCAGGGCCTGTTCGAGCACGGCGGCCGCCGGCTTGAGCAGGCGCGAATGGAAGGGCGCGGACACCGGCAGGGCCACGGCCCGCTTGGCGCCGGCGGCGCGGGCCAGCTCGCAGGCGCGTTCGACGGCGGCCGCATGGCCCGCGATCACGACCTGGGCGGGCGCATTGTAATTGACGGCCTCGACGACCTGATCGCCGGCCGCCTGGGCGCAGGCCTGGCGGACCGCCTCGTCGTCCAGGCCCAGGATGGCGGCCATGCCGCCTTCCCCGACGGGCACCGCCGACTGCATGGCCTGGGCGCGCACGCGTACCGTGCGCACGGCATCGGCCAGATCCAGAGCGCCAGCCGCCACCAAGGCGGAATATTCGCCCAGGCTGTGGCCCGCGACCAGCGCGGGCGCGGCGCCGCCGGCCTGCCGCCAGGCGCGGTACATGGCCACCGAGCACAGCAGCATGGCCGGCTGGGTGTTCGCGGTCAGGTTCAGGTCCTCGGCCGGCCCGCGGGCGATCAGCCCGGTCAGGTCCTCGCCCAGGGCCTGGTCGCCCTCTCGCAGCGTGTCGCGCACGCCGGCGTCCTGCGCCCAGGCGTCCATCATGCCCACGGTCTGGGAGCCCTGGCCGGGAAATACGAATGCGATCTTCATGTGCTCGAAGCCTTACAGTCTGACGAGGACGGAGCCCCAGGTGAAGCCGCCGCCCACGCCCTGCAGCAGGACCAGCTGCCCCGGCCGGATGCGGCCGTCGCGCCAGGCGACGTCAAAGGCCAGCGGCACGCTGGCGGCCGAGGTGTTGGCGTGCCGGTCCAGCGTGACGATGAGCTTGTCTTCCGGCAACCCCAGCTTGCGGCTGATGAAATTGAGAATCCGGACGTTGGCCTGGTGCGGCACCATCCAGTCGAGGGACTGGACCTCGACCCCCGCGTCCTCGCAGACCTCGTGCGCGGACCGCGTCAGGGAGTTGACCGCCAGCTTGAAGACGGCCTGGCCGTCCATGCGCAGGAAGGGGTCGCCGGTGACCTGGCCGCCGACGACATTGCCCGCCGCGCACAGGATGTGCTGCTGGCGGCCGTCGGCGTTCAGGCGCGCGGCCAGGATGCCCGGCTCATCGGAGGCGCTGAGCACCATGGCGCCGGCGCCGTCGCCGAACAGCACGCAGGTGCGGCGGTCGTTCCAGTCCAGGATGCCGGAAAAGACCTCGGCGCCGATCACCAGGGCGTGTCGGGCGCGGCCGGCGCGTATCATGGCATCGGCCGTCGCCAGGGCATAGACGAAACCGCTGCAGACCGCCTGCACGTCGAAGGCCGCGCCGCCGCCGATGCCGAGGTTGGCCTGCACCAGGCAGGCCGTGCTGGGGAAAATGAAATCGGGGGTCGAGGTGGCGACGATGATCAGGTCGATGTCCTCGGCCCGCAGGCCGGCGTTTTCCAGCGCAGCCCGCGCCGCGGCGGTCGCCAGGGTACTGGTCTTGGTGCCCGGATCGGCGATGTGGCGCTGGCGGATGCCCGTGCGCTCGACGATCCAGGCGTCGGACGTTTCCACGCCCCGGGTCGCCAGATCGGCGGCCAGATCGTCGTTGGTGACGACACGAGGGGGCAGATAGCCGCCCGTTCCGGTAATCCTGGCGTAAGGCATATCGGTTCCGAAAAAAGAAACTAGACAGCGCGGGCGGCGTCGCCCGGCTGGGGCGACGGCATCCGGCTGCGCAGGGCGTCGAGCCGCTGGATGGTGCCCTGGAGCAGGCCATTGAGGACGGCTTCGCGGGCCCGCTGCAGCGCCTGGCCGTAGGCGTAGACGTCCGCCGAGCCGTGGCTCTTGATGACGATGCCGCGCAGGCCCAGCAGCGCTGCGCCATTGTAGCGGCGATTGTCGACCCGGTCGCGGAAGCGCCGCAGGACCGGCGTGGCCACCAGGCCCGAGGCCATGGTGAGGGGATTGCGGCGGAATTCCTCGCGCATCATGGTGCCGATCATCCGGGCCAGGCCCTCGACGGATTTCAGCACCACGTTGCCGACGAAGCCGTCGCAGACCACCACGTCCACGGTGCCCTTGAAGATGTCGTCGCCCTCGACGTTGCCGTAGAAATTCAACCCGCTGGCGCGCAAGAGCTCGGCGGCCTGCTTGACGACCTCGTTGCCCTTGATGAGTTCCTCGCCGATGTTGAGCAGGCCCACCGAGGGCTGGGCGCGATGATCGACCGCGGAGACCAGGGCGGCCCCCATCAGGCCGAACTGCAGCAGGTGCTCGGCCGTGCAGTCGACGTTGGCGCCCAGGTCCAGCACGGTGGTCGCGCCGCCTTTCTGGTTGGGCAGCGCCGTGGCGATGGCCGGGCGGTCAATGCCGTCCAGGGTCTTCAGCACGTAGCGGGAGATCGCCATCCAGGCGCCGGTGTTGCCCGCCGACACGGCGGCGTCCGCCAGCCCGTCCTTGACGGCCTGGGCGGCCACGCGCATGGAGGAATCCTTTTTGCGGCGCAGGGCCACCTCGACCGAGTCGTGCATGGTGACGACCTCGGAGGCATGCAGCACCTCGAACTGGCCCGATTCGGCCGCGCGAGGCGGCAGCAGGGGACGGATCTGCGATTCGTCGCCCACGAGCAGGCAGCGGGTGTCGGCGTGCGCCTGGGCGAACGCCAGCGCGGCCGGCACCGTGACGGGCAGGCCGTGGTCGCCGCCCATGCAATCGATGGCGACGGTCAGAGTGGGATCGGACATCGGGCGCGAGGGAATGCGGGGCGCCGGATTACTCGTCGTTCTTGGTCTTCAGGACCTTGCGGCCGCGGTACACGCCGTTGGGGCTGATGTGGTGGCGCAGGTGCGTTTCACCCGTGGTCGGCTCGATGGCCGTGGACGGCGCCGCCAGAAAATCGTGCGCACGATGCATGCCGCGCTTGGACGGGCTCTTTTTGTTTTGCTGGACAGCCATGATGACTCCTGTGATCGGGGCCGGTCATTTTAAAGTAAGCACGAGCCCGCATGTTGAACGAGATTTTAGTGTTTCCTGAGCCGTTCGAGAACGGCAAAGGGTGAAGCTTCGGCCGGCTGCCGGGGCGCCGGCCGACCATCGGATTCCGGACAGGCCTCGTGGCGCGGCGCGTAGGGCAGGACCAGGATCAATTCATCCTCGATCAGCGCCAGGACATCCATCTGCCGCTCGGCGACCAGGTACTCGACGTCGGGGCCTTCGCCCTCGGCCTCGAGGGCATCCATGGCATCGAGCTGCGCCTGGGTCCGGACCAGGCCCACGGTATTCTCCACCCGCAAGGGCAGGGAAAAAGGCCGCAGGCACCGCTGGCACACCACATTGACCTGCGCCTCGGCATGGACGTCCAGCCACAGCTGGCCGCTGCCGGCATCCCGGCGCCCCGCAAGCCGCCACCGGACTTCGGCATCCTGGGACGTCGCAAGCCCCTGGCAAAGACGCGCGAATTCACCGACTGCCCTCGTGCCTTCCAGCACCCGGCAAGCCTCTGCGAACTCCAAGGCATCGATGACCATGAATTCTGACTTCCAGGAAAACTCTAGATTCTACTTGTCAACCACCACCCAAGTCAATTTCGACCGGGCGCCCGCCGGGCGGTACACTGCCCGCTTCCCGTCCCGTTTCCGACCATGACGCTCATCCTGGCCTCCAGCTCTCCCTACCGGCGCGAATTGCTGCAGCGGCTGCGGCTGCCGTTCCAGTGCCAGTCCCCGGACATCGACGAACGGCCGCGGCCGGACGAGGATCCCCGCGCGCTCGCCCGCCGCCTGGCCCGCGACAAGGCCCTGCGGGTCCTGCCGGACCGCCCCGGCGCCCTGGTCATCGGATCGGACCAGGTGGCGACCTGCGACGGCCGCCCGGTCGGCAAGCCGGGCAGCCACGAGGCCGCCTTCGCCCAGTTGCGGGCCTTCAGCGGCCGCGAGGTCCTGTTCCATACGGCGGTCTGCGTGACCGACGGGCGCCGCCACCTGCAGGAAGAGGTCACCACCGCCTGCGCGTTCCTGCCCCTGTCCGACGCCCAGATCGAGCACTACCTGCGCGCCGAGCAGCCCTACGACACCGCCGGCAGCGCCAAGGCCGAGGCGCTGGGCATCGCCCTGATGGCCGGCATGCGCAGCGACGATCCGACCGCCCTGATCGGGCTGCCGCTGATCGCGGTCTGCCGCATGCTGCGCGAATTCGGACTGGACCCCCTGCAACCCGCCCTCCTGCCCTGAACCTGACCATGACCACTCTGCACCTCATTCCCGTCGGCCTGGGCGACTCCGCCCCCGACCGCTGGCTGCCCCGGGCCGCGCAGGAGATCACGGGGCGGCTGCGCTACTTCATCGCCGAGAACGCCAAGTCGGCGCGCGCCTTTCTGAAGCTGATCGGCACCGAGGCGCCGCTGCAGGACATCACCATCCACACCCTGAAGGCCGACAGCACGGCGCAGGACGTCCGCGCCTGGCTGGACGGCGTGCCGGCGGGCCAGGACCTGGGCCTGGTCTCGGAGGCGGGCTGTCCCGCGGTGGCCGACCCCGGCGCCCTGGTGGTGGCCCAGGCCCACGCCCGGGGCCTGCGGGTCCTGCCCTGGACCGGGCCCTCGTCCATCATGCTGGGACTGATGGCCAGCGGCCTGCAGGGCCAGCGATTCGCCTTCCATGGCTACGCCCCGGTCAAGGCGCACGAGCGCGACGCCCAGTTGCGCGCCTGGGAATCCGCGTCCCACAAGCAGCAGCAGACGCAGATCCTGATCGAGACCCCCTACCGCAACGGGGCCATGTTCCAGGCGCTGCTGCAGACGCTGCGCGACACCACGCGCCTGTGCATCGCCAGCTCGCTCACCTGCGCGGACGAGTCCATCCAGACGCGCACCATCGCCCAGTGGCGCAAGGCCGGCGCCCCGGATTTCGACAAGAAGCCCACCCTGTTCCTGTTCCTGGCCGGCTGAGGACGGCACCGGCGCGGCGGCCGCCCGCGTCCGGGCCTCAAGCGGTCCGCGCCTCAGGCGGTCCGTGCCCGGACCCAGTCCTGCATGTGCGGCACCGTATGGACCAGCGCCGTCGGCTGCGCGGATTCCAGCAGCGAGGCCCGGTGCGCGCCATAGGAGACCGCCAGGCTGTCCAGGCCGGCCGCCTTGGCCATCAGGACGTCGTGCGTGGTGTCGCCCACCATCAGCACGGCGTCGGGCGCAAGCCCGAGTTCCGCCAGCAACTGTTCCAGCATGTCGGGATCGGGCTTGCCGCGGGCCTCGTCCACCGTGCGGGTCGCCTGGAACAGGCCCTGCAGCCCCAGGCGCTCGATGGAACTGTCCAGGCCGCGCCGGCTCTTGCCGGTGGCGACCGCCAGCACGACGCCCCGGGCATGCAGGTCGCGCAGCAACTGCGCCTGCCCCTCGAACAGGCGCATGTCCCCCAGCAGGTGCATGAAATGCGCCCGATAGCGCTCGGCAAAGGCGCCCGCCTGCGCGGCGGGCAATTCGGGCGCCAGCTGGTACAGCGCGGCCTGCAGCGACAGGCCGATCACCCAGCCCGCCTGCTCGCGGGTCGGCTCGCGCAGACCCAGGTCGCGGCAGGCCCCGATCAGCGCCCCGACGATATGATGGGTGGAATCGAGCAAGGTGCCGTCCCAGTCGAAGACCACGGCCCGGTACGGCGTCGGGGCGGCGCCGGCTGGCGGCAGGGGGGCGGCGGCGCAGGCCGGGATGTCGGTCGAGGCCGCCGGCATCGTGTCGGTCGTCATCATGTCAGTGTGCGTTCAAGCGAATCGAGGACCGCCTGGCAGGCGGGCGGCAGCGGGGCCTCCAGCACCAGCGGCTCGCCGGTCACCGGATGCGGGATCTCCAGGCGGTGGGCGTGCAGGAACATGCGCCGGAAGCCCTGGGCGGACAGCGCCGCGCGGATTTCGTCGGGCCCGTATTTCTCGTCGCCCGCGATCGGGTGGCCCTGCGAGGCCAGGTGGACGCGGATCTGGTGCGTGCGCCCGGTGCGCAGCTCCGCGCCCACCAGGGACCAGGCGCCCCCGTAGCGGCGCTTGAGGGTGACGATGGTGTGGGCCGGCTTGCCCGTCGCATCGACCCGCACGCGGCGCTCGCCGTCGGCAGTCAGGTACTTGAGCAGCGGCAGGCGGATGTGCTGGCGGTCGTTGACCCAGTCGCCCACCACGAGCGCCAGGTAGTGCTTGCGGCCCAGGCTCTGGCGCATCATGTCGTGCAGCGCGACCAGCGCCTTGCGGGTGCGGGCGATCATCAGCACGCCGGAGGTCTCGCGGTCCAGCCGGTGGGCGAGCTCCAGCATGCGCTCGTCGGGCCGGGCCGAACGCAGCTGTTCGATCACGCCGAAGGACACGCCGCTGCCCCCATGCACGGCCACCCCGGCCGGCTTGTCGATGACCAGCAGGTGTTCGTCCTCGTGCAGCACCGGGAAGACCGCGGGGGGCGCGACGGGTCGCGCATCGGGGTCGGGCCGGCGCAGCGGCGGGATGCGCACCAGGTCGCCCTGCTGCAACCGCGTGTCGGCGCGGCAGCGGCCCTTGTTGATGCGGACCTGGCCGTCCCGGATCGCCTTGTAGAGGTGGCTCTTGGGTACGCCCTTGTTCAGGCGCACCAGGAAATTGTCCAGCCGCTGCCCCACGGACTGATCGTCCACCACCACCTGGCGCACGGCGGGTTTGCGGTCGGACGACACATCTATTTTGCGCATAGGGAAAAGCGGCATATAATTGCAACAGCCTGTAGAGGCCGAAAACCGCCGGACGTAGAGACGCAAAGGATGCGCTCCGACCGGCAGCAGGGACCCCATTGTACTGCCTGGCTTTCGGCCCCTGGGTCCTTGGTCGCCGGCTCCGTCCTGGTTTTTCGTCCGCATTCATGCACCGACTGGAAAATCGACGGACAACCGCGTGCGACGCTGCAGATTTCTGCTCGCTCTTCCGCACCGGGCGCTGCCTTTATGCGCGCCCGCCGTTCCCAGCAACCTTTTCGTCAACCGCGACCGTGCCCTTGACCTCCCTGCTGACAGAACTTCGCACCCACCGGTGCGCCGTGCCCCCCGATCCGGAGACTGGCGCGGCCTGATTTCGTCCGCAGCCACCTCCCACGCAGACTGCCGCTTTGCACACCGAGTGACCCGTGGTCGTGCGCCGAATCCGGCGCGCCCTGACAACGGAGAAACCCACTCATGAAACGCATGCTGTTCAATGCGACGCACCAAGAAGAACTACGCGTCGCCATTGTCGATGGCCAGAAACTCATCGATCTGGACATCGAAACCGCCGGGCGCGAACAGCGCAAAGGCAATATCTACAAAGGTGTCATCACCCGCATCGAGCCGGGCCTGGAGGCCTGCTTCGTCAGCTACGGCGAAGAACGTCACGGCTTCCTGCCCTTCAAGGAAGTCGCCCGCACCTACTTTAAGGAAGGCGTGGACGTGCGCACCGCGCGCATCCAGGACGCCCTGAGCGAAGGCCAGGAACTCATCATCCAGGTCGAAAAGGAAGAGCGCGGCAACAAGGGCGCCGCCCTGACCACCTTCATCTCCCTGGCCGGCCGCTACCTGGTGCTGATGCCCAACAACCCGCGCGGCGGCGGCGTCTCGCGCCGCGTCGAGGGCGAGGACCGCCAGGAACTGCGCGAGACCATGGACCAGCTGGAGATCCCCTCCGGCATGAGCATGATCGCCCGCACCGCCGGCATCGGCCGCAGCGTCGAGGAACTGCAATGGGACCTGAACTACCTGCTGCAGCTCTGGACGGCCATTGACGGGGCCGCCCGCGAAAACAAGGCGCCGATCCTGATCTACCTGGAATCCAGCCTGGTGATCCGCGCCATCCGCGACTATTTCTCGCCCGAGATCGGCGAGATCCTGATCGACACGGACGACATCCACGACCAGGCCACCGCCTTCATGAGCGTGGTCATGCCCGACAACGTCAATCGCGTGAAACGCTACCGCGACGACGTGCCGCTGTTCTCCCGCTTCCAGATCGAACACCAGATCGAGACGGCCTACTCCCGCACGGTCACGCTGCCCTCGGGCGGCGCCATCGTCATCGACCACACCGAGGCCCTGGTGGCCGTGGACGTCAACTCCGCGCGCTCCACGCGCGGCGCCGACATCGAGGAAACCGCCCTGCGCACCAACGTCGAGGCCGCCGACGAAGTCGCCCGCCAGTTGCGCCTGCGCGACCTCGGCGGCCTGATCGTGATCGATTTCATCGACATGGAGGAGAGCAAGAACCAGCGCGCGGTGGAGCAGCGCCTGCGCGACGCCCTGCACTTCGACCGCGCCCGCGTCCAGATGGGCAAGATCTCGCGCTTCGGCCTGATGGAGCTCTCCCGCCAGCGCCTGCGTCCGGCCCTCAGCGAGGGCTCGCACGTCACCTGCCCGCGCTGCACCGGCACCGGCGTCATCCGCGACGCGGAGTCCAGCGCCCTGCACGTGCTGCGCCTGCTGCAGGAAGAAGCCATGAAGGAAGGCACTGCCGCCCTGCACGCGCAGGTCCCGGTCGACGTCGCCACCTTCCTGCTGAACGAGAAGCGCCACGACATCAGCCAGATCGAATCGCGGCTGAAGGTCAACCTGGTGCTCATCCCCAACAAGTCCCTGGAAACGCCGCACCACCACATCGAGCGGCTGCGCCACGACGACCCCCGCCTGGACGACAACAAGACCAGCTTCGAACTCGTCCAGGAACCCGAGGACAAGCTCGTCTGGCAGGCCGACAAGGCCCAGGAAACCAAGGCCCGCCCGGAAGCCCTGGTCAAGGGCATCCAGCCGGCCCAGCCGGCTCCGCTGCACGTCGAGCGCCCCGCCAAGCCGGCCGCCGCGCCCGTGGCGGCGCCCGCCCCCGCGGCCGAAGCCGACAGTGGCCTGTTCAAACGCATCCTGTCCTGGTTCAGCGGCGCGGACAAGCAGCCGGCCGCCCCCGCGGAACCCGTGGCGGCCGCTCCCGCGCGCCGCGAGGACGACAAGCAACGCCGGGGCGCCGCTGGCCGGAACGGCCGGCGTGGCGAGGCGCGCGGCAATGGCCGGGGCGACCGCCACGGCCGCCCGGAGAAGGCCGAGGCCACTGAACGCACCGACCGCGCGGAACGCGGCGAACGGTCCGCCGAGGGACGCTCCGCGCAACGGCGCGAGCGCAGCCAGGAAGACCGGGCCGGCCAGGCCCGGCCCGCTGCCCAGCAGGCCGATGTCGCCCTGGAGACCGGTGAACCGCGCCGTGGCCGTGGCCGTCGCGGCCGTGGCCGCAGCCGTCCGGAGGACGCCGCGGAATCCGCAGCGACCGAGACGCCCGAACTGAACGGCGCGCCGCTTGCGGCCGCCGCCATCGGCGAGATCCCGGCCGCCGCGGTTCCGGATGAGGCCGTGGCCGACACGGAAACGGTGGCGGGCCCCGCCATCGACGTCGAAGGCGATGCCGGACTGGAAACCCCGGATCCGGAACGCAAGCGCCGCCGCCGTCGTGGCCGCCGCGGCCGCCGCAGCGGTGAAGGCAGCGAATCCGCCGCCACCGCCGACACGCAGGAATCCTCCGACGGGCAAGCCTCGGACATCGAGACGCACGAGACCCCGCGCTTCGACCCGCAGGCGCTGGATGCGGACGCGGAACCGGCCGACGCCGGCCACGCGGAAGCCCCGGCGCCCGCCACGCAGCCGGCCATCGAGCCGCAGCCCGCAGCCGATGCGCTGGAGATCGTCCGGGAAGAAGCCCCGGCGCCGGCCGCCCGGCCCGAAGCCTGGACGGTTCCCGCCGCCGAGACGGCCGAACCCGAATCCGATGTCGGATCCGAGGTCGAGGCCGGATCCGAGGTCGAGGCCGGGCCCCAAGCCGAGTCCGAATCTCAGGCCGGGACCCCAGCCGGGTCCGAAGCCCAGGCAGAGCCCGGGACCGGCGCCGAGCCCGATCGGGAAACCGAAACGGCAACGCCCACCGCGACCACGTCCGTCCAGGACTACGCCTTCCTGCCGCCCGCGGCGTCGGAGCCGGCCCAGCAGGTTCACGCAGCCGTGCCGCAAGCCGGCCATGCCGCCATCCTGCCGTCCATCGACGAATCCCTGCAGGCAGCCGGCATGCAGCTGGTGGAGACCCGGGCGGATGCCGCTTCCGCGGCCCCTGCCGAACCGGCCAAGCCGCTGGGCCGCGCCCGCAAGGTCGTTGCCCGGGCGCAGGACGAGCCGCTGCAGCAGGTCGAGACCTCGCACTGACGGCCTCGGGGCCGGGCCGGCCGGCCCGGCCGCCGCAGACGAAGAAAAACGCGGGATCCCTTGAGGATCCCGCGTTTTTTCATGCCATGCCCGCAGAGGCGCCGGGCACGGCCCCTGGTACGCCTGGAGAACCGCCGGGGCCGTGCCCGGCGTATGGCTCAGGCGGCCCTGGAGACCACCTCGATCGGCTGGCGCGTGAACAGGGCCAGCAGATGGGCCAGTTCGGCCTGCATCTCGCGACGGTCGACGACGCAGTCGATGGCGCCCTTGGACAGCAGGAACTCGGCGCGCTGGAAGCCTTCCGGCAGTTTTTCGCGCACCGTCTGCTCGATCACGCGCGGCCCCGCAAAGCCGATCAGGGCGTTGGGCTCGGCCATGACCACGTCGCCCATGAAGGCGAAGGAGGCCGAGACGCCGCCCATGGTCGGGTCGGTGAGGATGCTGATGAAGGGCAGCCCGGCATCGGCCAGCTGATGCAGCATGGCCGTGGTCTTGGCCATCTGCATCAGCGAAAACAGGGATTCCTGCATGCGGGCCCCGCCCGACGCCGCCACGCACACGAACGGCATGCGGCGGTCGATGGATTCCTGGACGCCGCGGGCGAAGCGTTCGCCCACGACCGATCCCATGGACCCGCCCATGAACGAAAACTCGAAGCAGGCCAGCACGGTCGGTACGGACAGCACCGTCCCGCTCATGACCACCAGCGCCTCGGATTCGCCGGTCTGCTTGGTGGCCTCGGCGACGCGCTCGGGGTATTTGCGCGAGTCCTTGAATTTCAGGGGATCCATCGGTCGCGTCTGCGAGCCGATCTCGACCCGGCCTTCGGCGTCCAGCAGGGCGTCGATCCGCGCGCGCGCGCCGATCCGCATGTGATGGCCGCACTTGGGGCAGACGTTCAGGGTGGCAAGCAGGTCTTCCTTGTAGAGGACGGACTCGCAGGACGGGCACTTGACCCAGAGGCCCTCGGGCACCCGCTTGTTGGAGGCGGAATCGCCCTGGCGATTGATGCGCGGAGGCAGAATTTTTTCGAACCAGCTCATGGTCAACCTTTTTGAATGTGGTCGAGGGCCTGGCGGACCTCCGCCAGCCACCGGGCAGCGGCCAAGACGGCGGCCTGCGGGCCTTCGCGGCGCGAGGCGTCCTCGATGATCTGAATCAGCTTGCTGCCGATGACGACGGCATCGGCGTGCGGCGCCAGCCGCGCCGCACTGGCGGCGTCCCGGATGCCGAACCCCACCCCGACCGGGATGGCGATGTGCCGGCGGATGGTCGCCAGGTGGCGGGCGACGTCTTCCGTGTCCAGGTGGCCCGCGCCCGTCACGCCTTTCAGCGACACGTAGTACACATAGCCGCGCGCCAGGCGCGCGACGTGTTCCATGCGGGATTCGGTGGAGGTGGGCGCCAGCAGATAGATGGGGTCGATGCCGGCGGCCGAGAGGCTGGCCGCGAAATCGGCGGATTCCTCGGGCGTGTAGTCGACCACCAGAACGCCGTCCACGCCCGCCTGGGCGGCACGGCGCACGAATGCGTCGCGGCCCATGCATTCGACCGGGTTCGCGTAGCCCATCAGCACGACCGGCGTGCGATCATCCTGGCGGCGGAATTCCGCCACGCGGTCCAGCACCCCGGCCAGGCTCACGCCCGCGGCGATGGCGCGCTCGCCCGCCTGCTGGATGACCGGGCCGTCGGCCATGGGATCGGAGAACGGCACCCCCAGCTCGATGACGTTGGCGCCGGCGCCCACCAGGGCGTGCATCAGCGTCGGCGTGGGGCCGGCCAGCGGATCGCCCGCCGTGATGTAGGGAATCAGGGCGGTGCGGCCCGACAGGGCGCCGAACGTAGCCGCCAGACGTGGGTTGGATGCGGTCAAGACAGGGAGCTCCTAAAGCGCGATGCCGCTGGTTTCGGCGACGGTGTGCATGTCCTTGTCGCCGCGCCCCGACAGATTGACCAGGATGATCCGGTCTTTCGGCAGGGTGGGCGCGAGCTTGGCGGCATGGGCGATCGCGTGCGCGGATTCCAGCGCCGGCATGATGCCCTCGATGCGGCAGCAGTCGTGGAAGGCGGCCAGGGCTTCCTGGTCGGTGATGCCCACGTACTGCGCGCGCCCGGATTCCTTGAGCCAAGCGTGCTCGGGACCGACGCCGGGATAATCCAGGCCGGCCGAGATGGAATGGGTCTCGGTGATCTGGCCATTGGCGTCCTGCAGCAGATAGGTGCGGTTGCCGTGCAGCACGCCGACCACGCCGCGATTCAGCGACGCGGCGTGGTGGCCGCTGTCCAGGCCCTCGCCGGCGGCTTCGACGCCGATCAGTTGCACGGATTCATGGTCGATGTAGGGATGGAAGATGCCGATGGCGTTCGATCCCCCGCCGACGGCCGCCACGATGTAGTCGGGCTGGCGGCCCGCGTCGCGCGGCATCTGTTCGAGGCATTCGCGGCCGATGATGGTCTGGAAGTCCCGCACCATCTGCGGATAGGGATGCGGGCCGGCGACGGTGCCGATGATGTAGAAGGTGTCCTCGACGTTGGTGACCCAGTCGCGCATGGCCTCGTTGAGCGCGTCCTTGAGCGTGCGCGATCCCGATTCCACGGGCACCACGCGCGCGCCCAGCAGTTTCATGCGGTAGACGTTGGAGGCCTGGCGGCGCACGTCCTCGCTGCCCATGTAGACCACGCATTCCAGGCCATAGCGGGCGGCGACGGTGGCGGTGGCCACCCCGTGCTGGCCGGCGCCGGTCTCGGCGATCACGCGGGGCTTGCCCATGCGGCGGGCCAGCAGGGCCTGGCCGATGCAATTGTTGACCTTGTGCGCGCCGGTGTGGTTGAGGTCCTCGCGCTTGAACCAGATCTGCGCGCCGCCCAGCTGCTGCGACCAGCGCCGCGCGTGGTACACCGGGCTGGGCCGGCCGACGAAATGCTCGAGCTCGTCCGCGAACTCGCGCAGGAACTCGGGATCATCCCGGTAGTGCTCGTAGGCATCGCGCAGGGCGTCCAGGGCATGCACCAGGGTTTCGGCCACGAACGAACCGCCAAACTGGCCAAAATGCCCCTGGGCATCCGGCAAATGATAGGGCTTCAAATCCAGACTCGCTTCAAAGGTGCACGGCCCGGCCAGCGGACCGCATGCGTGGGGTCAAACGGGCATTTTAGCAGCGCCCGCCCGCTGCGGCCCAGCGCGCCATCCGCTGCGCCGACGACCTGCGGCGCCGCGCCGCCTCATTGGCGGCTGGCCTGAACGCCCGGCAATTCGTTGACCGCGTCCAGCGCCTGGCGGATCTGCGTGCCGTCGCGCACCTCGATGGTGAACACCATGTGGGCCAGGGACCGCCGGCTGTGCGTCGTGACCCGCACCACCCGCAGCCGCAGCCGGGCGAACACCTCGGACAGGTCCCGCAGCAGATTGGGGCGGTCCTGGGCGTGGATGCTGAGATCCACGGGATACAGGGCCTGGCCGGTCTCCCCCCACGCGACCTGGATGCAGCGTTCGGGGAACTTGCGCGCCAGCGCCGCCCAGGACGGGCAGTCGCCGCGGTGGATGGACACCCCGCGGCCACGGGTCACGAAACCCTCGATGGCGTCTGGCGGCGCCGGGCGGCAGCAGCGGGCCAGTTGGGTCAGCAGCGAATCCACGCCGACCACCAGCACCCCGCTCTTGCCGGTGCGCGACACGCTGCCCGCATCGCTGGCATAGACGCGCGCGGCGTCCGGCATCCCGGGCGCCGGCTCGGGCTCGCGGAAAGCCTGGTCGATCTGGCGCAGGCTGAATTCTTCCTTGGCGGCCGCCACGTACAGGTCGTCGGCGCGCGCGAATCCCAGCTGCTGCGCGAGGTGTTCCTGGTTGACGGCGGTGCGGCCCAGGCGCTGCAGCTCTTTTTCCACCAGGGCCTGGCCCTGGGCGATGCGCTGCTGCAGTTCCACGGCATTGAACCAGGCACGGACCTTGGCCCGGGCGCGCGGGCTGGCCAGGTACGCAAGCTGGGGATTGAGCCAGTCGCGCGACGGCCCGCCGGACTTGGCGGCGATGATCTCGACGGTCTGGCCGGTGCGCAGCGGCGTGGACAGCGGCACCATCTGGCCGTCGACCTTCGCCCCACGGCAGCGGTGCCCCAGGTCGGTATGCAGCAGGTACGCGAAATCCACCGGCGTGGCGCCCTCGGGCAGTTCCAGCACCCGGGCCTGGGGCGTCATCACGTAGATATGCCGGTCGCCGCGCGGCGCCTGCGGCGCGGGGGCCGGCCCGCCGTCTTCCTTCCAGGCCAGCAACTGGCGCATCCAGGCGATCTTCTGGTCGTACTCGCCGGTGGCCGCGACCTCGCCGCCGCGCGCGCCGGCCTCTTTGTAGCGCCAGTGAGCGGCCATGCCGAACTCGGCGAACTGGTGCATGTCGCGGGTCCGGATCTGCACCTCGAACGCCCGGCCCTCCTCGTCGGCCACCACCGTGTGCAGCGAGCGGTAGCCATTGGGCTTGGGCCGCGCGATGTAGTCGTCGAATTCCTCCGGCACGGGCGTCCACAGCGCATGCACCAGCGCCAGCACGGCGTAGCAGGTGCGCTCGTCGGCCACGATCACGCGCAGCGCGCGCAGGTCGAACAACTGGTGGAATTCCAGGTGCTTGATGCGCATCTTGTTCCAGATGCTGTAGATGTGCTTGGGCCGGCCGCTGATGTCGGCCTGGATGCGGGCATCGTCCAGGGCGGCGCGCAGGCGGCTGACGACCGCCTCGATGAAGGCCTCGCGCTCGACGCGCTTTTCCTCGAGCTGGCGGGCGATGGCCTTGTAGGTGTCCGGCTGCAGGAAACGGAAGGACAGGTCCTCCATTTCCCATTTGAGCTGCCAGATGCCCAGGCGGTTGGCCAGGGGGGTGTACAGGGCCATGGTCTCGTGCGCGAAGTCCGGCGGGCACGGCGTGCGCGTGGCGGCGTACCAGCGCAGGGACTGCAGGCGCGAGGCCAGCCGCATCAGGACGATGCGCAGGTCCGCCGCCATGGCCAGCAGCATCTTGCGCTGCATTTCCTTCTGGTCGGCGCCGGAATCGGTCCCGACGCGCCCCGCCACCGCCCCCAGGTGCAGCAGGGCGCGCGCGCCCTGCACCAGGGTGGCGATCTCGGGACCGAAGGCCTTGCGCAGCGGATCCGTGCGCGACAGCCCCCCGCCCGGCACCGGCTGCACCGTCAGCAGCGCCGCGGCCCGGCTGGCCGCGTCCGAGCCGAGGTCGCGCAGGATCAGGGCGACGGCCGCGCAATGGGAACCCAGCGGCTCGCCGGTGCTGGCGCGCGCATCGCGCAGGGGTTCGCGCACCCAGTCGGCGGCCTGGCGCAACAGCGCCTCGCCGCCGGCGTCCAGGCCCTGGGAGGCCTCCCGGAGCCACGCGGCATCGAAAGGATCGGTCAGTACGGTTTGCGAAGGGACGCTCATGACGACAGGGAAACAGCCGAGGACTGCATCCCTCTATACTACTTGAGTCCCCCGCCGCGCGGTCGCCGGACGCGCCCGACCGGACGTTCCGGATGCGCCGTCCCTATGCCCGTATCGGGCTCTGCGGGCCGTCCCGGACAAATTCGGTAAAATCCAGGAAGGCCCTGTTGGGCCGTCTGTTTGCCTGCCGGAGTACCCCATGACCCACGTCGTCACCGAAAACTGTATCAAGTGCAAATATACCGACTGCGTCGACGTCTGTCCGGTGGACTGTTTCCGCGAGGGGCCCAACTTCCTGGTGATCGATCCCGAGGAATGCATCGACTGCGCCGTCTGTGTGCCCGAATGTCCCGCCAATGCGATCTTCGCCGAGGAAGACGTGCCGCAGGACCAGGTCGACTACATCCCGCTGAACGCCGAGCTCGCGCCCACCTTCGGCCCCATCAACCGCTCGATTCCGGCGCTCGACGGCGCCGACGAATGGAACGGCGTGGCCGACAAGCTCAAATACCTCGAACGCCCCTGATCCCCCCGCAGCCTCCTGCCCGGCACGGCCGGGCGGGCCGTCGCCCGCCCGCCGCCGCTGTCTGCAAAATCCCACACCCCGCGCGCGGAATCATCCCACTGGGGTTATTCCTGTAGCGCATCGTAACGATTACCGGTACTTTAGGTCTGCACCACCGATATCCTGGCGCATGATCTGCGCCGGCACAGACCTCCGGAACGCATCCATCCATGCTGTACGATCTCCACGAGCTCCAACGCTCTCTGCTGGCCCCCTTCACCGCCTTCACCGAAACGGGCTCGCAACTGTTTTCCAACCCCTACAGCCCGCTGGCCTACACGCCGCTGTCGCGCCAGTTCGCCGCCACCTACGAGCTGGCCCACCGCATGGGCAAGGACTACGAAAAGCCGGCCTGGAACCTCTCCACGACCGTCATCGGCGGCAAGGACGCGGCCGTCCACGAGGACATCGTCCTGGCCCAGCCCTTCTGCCGCCTGCTGCATTTCCGCCGCGACACCCGGCGCCAGGATCCCTGTGTGCTGGTGGTGGCGCCGCTGTCCGGCCACCACGCCACGCTGCTGCGCGACACGGTGCGCACCCTGCTGCCGGATCACGACGTCTACGTCACCGACTGGATCGATGCGCGCATGGTGCCGGCCGCCGAGGGCACCTTCGGCCTGGACGACTATGTCCGCTACATCCAGACCTTCCTGCGCCACCTGGGCCCGGACACCCACGTCATTTCGGTCTGCCAGCCGACGGTGCCGGTGCTGGCCGCCGTGTCCCTGCTGGCCGCCGCCGACGAGCCCTGCCAGCCGCGCACGATGGTCATGATGGGCGGGCCCATCGACACCCGCAAGTCCCCCACCCAGGTCAACCGCCTGGCCACCACCAAGCCCTACGCCTGGTTCGAGGACAACCTCATCCACCGCGTGCCAGCCCGCTATCCGGGCGCCGGACGGCTGGTCTATCCGGGTTTTCTGCAGCACGCCGGATTCGTCGCCATGAACCCGGACCGCCACCTGAAATCGCACTACGACTTCTACCTGCACCTGCTGCGCGGCGACGACAGCGACGCCGAGGCCCACCGCCGCTTCTACGACGAATACAACGCCGTGCTGGACATGCCGGCGCGCTTCTACCTGGACACCATCCGCACGGTCTTCCAGGAATTCCGCCTGCCGCGCGGCACCTGGACCATCGAAGGCGCCCATGTCGAGCCCGCGGCGATCCGCCGCACGGCCCTCATGACGGTCGAGGGCGAGCTCGACGACATTTCCGGTTCGGGCCAGACGCACGCGGCCCACGCGCTCTGCGCCAACCTGCCGCCCTCGAAACGCGAGGTCCTGACGGCGGCGCGCTGCGGCCACTACGGGATTTTCTCCGGCCGCCGCTGGCGCGCCGAGATCTGTCCTAAAATCTCCGCATTCATCCGCGCGCACGCCTGATCCACCGGGGCGCGCGGCGATTCCAGCACCCGACCCGTCCCACATGCCCTCTCTCACCGATGCCCTGGACGCCCTGCTGCCGCAGACGCAGTGCGGGCAATGCGGCTTTGACGGCTGCCGTCCCTACGCGCAGGCCATGGCCGAGGGCCGCGCCGACACCAACCGCTGTCCGCCCGGCGGGCCGCGGACCATCGCCGCGCTCTCGCGCCTGCTGGACCGCCCGGCCAGGCCCCTGGACCCCGACTGCGGCGTCCACCAGCCGTTTCGCGTCGCCCTGATCGACGAGGAGCACTGCATCGGCTGCACGCTGTGCATCCAGGCCTGTCCGGTCGACGCCATCCTGGGGGCGAACCAGGTCATGCACACGGTCATCGAGGCGGACTGCACCGGCTGCGAGCTCTGCGTGGCGCCCTGTCCAGTGGACTGCATCACCATGGTCCCCGCCGGACGCGACTGGACCGCGGAGGACGCGAACCGCGCGCGGGGCCGCTACCAGGCCCGCAACGCGCGGCTGCAGGCGCGGCACGACGAGGCCGCCGGCCCCGCCGCGCGGACCCTGGCCAACAAGCCGGCGCTGGCGGCCCCTTCCAGCCACCACGACAAAGAGGACCGCATCGCCCTGGCCCTCGCCCGGGCGAGGGCCAGACGCTCATGAAACGCGCCGACATCGAAGAATGCTTCCGCCGCCTGCGCGAGGCCAATCCGCACCCGAAGACCGAACTGGAATACGGCAGCACCTTCCAGTTGCTGATCGCCGTGATGCTGTCGGCCCAGGCGACGGACCGGTCCGTGAACCTGGCCACCCGCGGTTTCTTTCCGGCGCACGGCACGCCCGAAGGCCTGCTGGCGCTGGGCGAGGCCGGCCTGACCGACGCCATCCGCACCATCGGCCTGTACAAGACCAAGGCCCGCAACGTCATCCGCACCTGCGAACTGCTGCTGGAGCGCCACGGCGGCCAGGTGCCGGACCGCCGCGAGGACCTGGAAGCCCTGCCCGGCGTCGGCCGCAAGACCGCCAACGTGGTCCTCAACACGGCGTTCCGCCAGCCGGCCATGGCGGTCGACACACACATCTTCCGGGTCGCCAACCGCACCGGCATCGCGCCCGGCAAGACCGTCCTCGCCGTCGAGCAGGCGCTGCTGCGGCGCGTGCCCCGGGAATACCTCCTGGACGCCCATCACTGGCTGATCCTGCACGGCCGCTACGTCTGCGTGGCGCGCAAGCCCAAATGCCCGCAATGCCCGATCAGCGACCTGTGCGAGTACCCGGACAAAACCCGGCCGGCCTGAGAATATTGCGACGCAACATTCCGGACCGACGCCAGGGGAACCCTGAAAAACCCCTATGGAGCACAAGCGGAAACCGTCCCATACTTCAAACATTCCGCCAAACGGCGCTGCACTGCGACAGGACATACTGGGCACTATGGGCACGGCACAAGAGACCATTCTAGAAACCCGCGGACTGACCAAGACCTTCCTGGGGTTCGTCGCCGTCGACGGCGTCGACCTGCAGGTCCGGCGCGGCAACATCCACGCCCTGATCGGCCCCAACGGCGCCGGCAAGACCACCTGCTTCAACCTCCTCACGAAATTCCTGACGCCCACCCAGGGCCAGATCTTTTTCGACGGCCAGGAGATCACCGGCGACAAGCCCGCGGAAATCGCCCGCAAGGGCATCATCCGGTCCTTCCAGATCTCGGCGGTGTTCCCGCAGCTGACGGTGCTCGACAACGTCCGCATCGCCTTGCAGCGCAACACCGGCCTGTCCTTCCATTTCTGGCGCAGCGAGTCCAGCCTGCGGCACCTGGACACCCGCGCGCTGGAACTGCTGGACGAGGTCGGGCTGGCCGATTTCGCGCGCGAGACCACGGTCAACCTGCCCTATGGCCGCAAGCGCGCCCTGGAGATCGCCACCACGCTGGCCATGGAACCCAGCCTGATGCTGCTGGACGAGCCCACCCAGGGCATGGGCCACGAGGACGTCGACCGGGTGACCCAGCTCATCAAGCAGGTCAGTGCCGGACGCACCATCCTGATGGTCGAGCACAACATGAAGGTCGTGTCCTCCATCGCCGACCGGATCACCGTGCTGGCGCGCGGCGCCGTGCTGGCCGAAGGCGACTACGCCGCCGTCTCGAACAATCCCGCCGTGATGGAGGCCTACATGGGCACCAGCCAGGGCGAACTCGAAGGAGCACACGTATGAGCACGCAGGGCCGCCCCAAGTGCGAATTCCCCCTGGGGGGGACGGCGCGTAGCGCCAAGGGGGCATCATGACTGCCCCCGCCCTCGAAATCTCCGGCCTGAACGCCTGGTACGGCGAGTCCCATGTCCTGCATGGAGTGGACATGCGCGTCGAGCCGGGCCAGGTCGTCACCCTGCTGGGGCGCAACGGCGCCGGCCGGACCACGACGCTGCGCGCCCTGCTGGGCCTGACCAGCCGGCGCACCGGCTCGGTCCGCATCCAGGGCACCGAATCCATCCGCCTGCCCACGTACCGCATCGCCCACCTGGGCATCGGCTACTGTCCCGAGGAACGCGGCATCTTCGCCTCGCTGTCCTGCGAGGAAAACCTGCTGCTGCCCCCGACCGTGGGGACGCTGGGCGGCGGCATGTCGCTGGCCGAGATCTACGACATGTTTCCGAATCTGCTCGAACGCCGCCATTCGCCGGGCACCCGGCTCTCGGGCGGCGAACAGCAGATGCTGGCGGTCGCCCGCATCCTGCGCACCGGCGCCAACCTGCTGCTGCTCGACGAGATCTCCGAGGGCCTTGCCCCCGTCATCGTCCAGGCGCTGGCCCGCATGATCACGACGCTGAAGTCCAAGGGCTACACGATCGTCATGGTCGAACAGAACTTCCGCTTCGCCGCGCCGCTGGCCGACCACTTCTACATCATGGAACACGGCCAGATCGTCGAATCGTTCCCCGCCGCCCAGCTCGGCGAGAAACAGGCCACGCTCGACAGCCTGCTCGGCGTCTGACACACCGTTCATTACATCGCCGGCACGACCGGCATCCATCCAGGAGATCATCCATGAAACTGCGTACCCTCTCTGCCGCGCTTGCCGTGGCCGGCCTGGGATTCGGCCTGTCGGCTCATGCGGCCGGGGTGTCCGATGACGTGATCCGCATCGGCTTCATCACCGACATGTCCGGCGTGTATGCCGACGTCGACGGCAACGGCGGCGCCGATGCCATCCGCATGGCCATCGCCGACATGGGGGGGGAAATCAACGGCAAGAAGATCGAACTCCTGACGGCCGACCACCAGAACAAGGCCGACATCGCCTCGGCCCGCGCCCGCGACTGGTTCGACACCCAGAATCTCGACATGCTGGTGGGCGGCACCAATTCCGCGACGGCGCTGGCCATGGCCGGCGTCGCGGCCGAAAAGAAAAAGCCCTTCATGGCCATCGGCCCGGGCTCTTCGCTGCTGACCAATGACAAGTGCACGCCCTACACCGTGCACTACGCCTACAACACCACGGCCCTGGCCAACGGCACGGGCTCGGCCGTCATCCGCGAGGGCGGCAAGTCCTGGTTCTTCCTGACCGCCGACTACGCCTTCGGCCATTCGCTGGAACAGGACACCGCCAAGGTCGTCAAGAAAGACGGCGGCAAGGTCCTGGGCGAGGTCCGCGCGCCGCTGTCCACCACCGACTTCTCGTCCTTCCTGCTGCAGGCGCAAAGCTCGGGCGCGCAGGTGCTGGGCCTGGCCAACGCCGGCGGCGACTTCATCAACTCGGTCAAGGCCGCCAAGGAATTCGGCATCACCAAGACCATGAAGCTCGCCGGCCTGCTGGTGTTCATCAACGACATCCACGCCCTGGGCCTGGACAACACCGCCGGCCTGTACCTGACCACGCCCTGGTACTGGAACCAGTCCGAGGATTCCCGCGCCTGGTCCAAGCGTTTCTTCGAGAAACTGAACCGCGCGCCTTCCTTCGTCCAGGCCGCCGACTATTCGGCCGCGCTGAACTACCTGCAGGCGGTCAAGGCCACCGGCACCGACGACGGCGACACGATCATGCAGTACCTGAAGTCGCACAAGGTCAACGACATGTTCGCCAAGGACGCCACCATCCGCAAGGACGGCCTGCTGATGCACCACATGTACCTGGCCCAGGTCAAGCGGCCCGACCAGTCCAAGGCGCCGTGGGACTACTACAACATCGTGCGTGAACTGCCGGCCGAATCGGTCTATGGCCCGGAATCCGCCTCCACCTGCCCCCTGCTCAAGGGCTAATCTCGACGCTTGAACCGCATGGCCTCGCCGCAAGGCGGGGCCATGCTCCCATCCAGCGTTCCAGTCACCCGCCTTTGCCGCAGCCCTATGACAGAACTTTTCGGTGTCCCCATCCAGGCCCTGCTCGGGCAGCTCCTGCTCGGCCTGGTCAACGGCTCTTTCTATGCCGTACTTTCCCTGGGGCTGGCCATCATTTTCGGTCTGCTCAACATCATCAATTTCACCCATGGCGCGCTCTACATGCTGGGGGCCTTCGTGGCCTGGCTGGGGCTGCAGTACCTGGGCCTGAACTATTGGGTGATGCTGATCGTGTCGCCGCTGGTCGTCGGCGCCTTCGGCATCCTGCTCGAGCGCACGCTGCTGCGCCACCTCTACAAGCTTGACCCGCTCTACGGCCTGCTGCTGACCTTCGGCCTGGCGCTGATCATCGAGGGCCTGTTCCGCAGCATCTACGGCGTCTCGGGACAACCGTACTCGACGCCGGCCCTGCTGCAAGGCGGGGTCAACCTCGGCTTCATGTACCTGCCCATCTACCGCGCCTGGGTCGTGGTGGCCTCGGTGCTGGCCTGCCTGCTGACCTGGTTCCTGATCGAGAAGACCCACCTGGGCGCCCTGCTGCGCGCGGGCACCGAGAACGCCAAGCTGGTCGAGGCCTTCGGGGTCAACGTGCCGCTGATGATCTCGCTCACCTTCGGCGTCGGGGTCGGGCTGGCCGCCTTCGCGGGCGTGCTGGCCGCGCCCATCCTGCAGGTCTCCCCGCTGATGGGCTCCAACCTGATCATCGTCGTCTTCGCCGTGGTCGTGATCGGCGGCATGGGCTCGATCCTGGGCTCCATCGTCACCGGCCTGGGCCTGGGGATCGTCGAGGGCTTCACCAAGGTCTTCTGGCCCGAGGCCTCCAGCACCGTGGTGTTCATCATCATGGTGATCGTGCTGCTGCTGCGCCCGGCGGGGCTGTTCGGGAAGGAATCATGAATCGACAACTGCTAGGCTATCTCGTCGCGATCGTCCTGATCGCGCTGCTGCCCGAACTGGGCGCCTATCCGATCTTCATCATGAAGGTCATGTGCTATGCGCTGTTCGCCTGCGCCTTCAACCTGCTGCTGGGCTACACCGGCCTGCTGTCCTTCGGTCACGCCGCCTTCCTGGGGCTGGCCGGCTACGCCTGCGGGCAGGCCCTGACCGTCTGGGGCTGGCCGACGTTCAGCGGCCTGCTGTTCGGCACGGCCAGCGCCGCGCTGCTGGGCCTGGTCTTCGGGATCCTGTCCATCCGCCGCAGCGGCATCTACTTCGCCATGATCACCCTGGCGCTGGCGCAGATGCTGTTCTTCTACTTCCTCCAGGCGCCGTTCACCGGCGGCGAGGACGGCCTGCAGGGCATCCCGCGCGGCAGCATCCTGGGGCTGGACCTGAGTCAGGACATCAATCTGTACTACGTGGTCATGGCCATCTTCGTCCTGGGCTACGCCCTGATCTGGCGCACGGTCAATTCGCCCTTCGGCCAGGCCCTGAAGGCCATCCGCGAGAACGAGCCGCGCATGATCTCGCTGGGCTACCACGTCGACCGCTTCAAGCTGCTGGCCTTCGTGCTGTCGGCGGCCCTGTCCGGCCTGGCGGGCGCGACCAAGTCCGTGGTCTTCGTGTCCGCCACGCTGTCGGACGCCACCTGGCAGATGTCCGGCATGGTGATCCTGATGACGCTGATCGGCGGCATGGGCACGCTCACCGGGCCGGTGCTGGGGGCCATCATCGTGGTGGCGCTGGAAAACAAGGTGGGCGACATCGGGCGATTCCTGATGAATGAGACCGGCATCACCTGGTTCCGGGTGCTGGGCGAATCCGTCACCATCGTCATCGGGCTCATCTTCGTCATCTGTGTGCTGACCTTCCGCCGCGGCATCATCGGCGAATGGCTGCACCGTCACCAGTTGCGCAAGGCGCGGACCTGAACCCCGGCCGGGCCTTCGCGGCCCGGCGGCGGTGCGGTCCGCCATCCGCTGCACGCAAAAATGCCGGCTGCTCGCGCAGCCGGCATTTTTCTTGTCCCGGGACGGGCCGGCCCGCAAGGGCTGGCCCCAGGGGCATCAGCCCTTGACCAGGGGGCAGGCGCTTTCGGACAGCGGCACCGACACCAGGTCGGCCGGCAGGGTGCGCAGGACCTTGTAGTAGTCCCAGCCGCCCTTGGACTGCTCCGGCGTCTTGACCTGCACCAGGTACATGTCGTGCGCCATCCAGCCGTCCTTGCGGACCACGCCCTTGTGGGCGAAGAAATCGTCCACCGGCAGCTCGCGCATCTTTTCGGCCACCGCCTTGCCGTCGGTCGTGCCCGCGGCCTTGACGGCCTTCAGGTAATGCAGCGTGGAGGAATACACGCTGGCCTGCACCATGCCCGGCTTGCGCTGGGTGAGCTTTTCAAAGCGCGCGGAGAATTTGCGGCTGGCGTCGTCGCGATCCCAGTAGAACGGGGTGGTGGCCACCAGGCCCTGGGCCTTTTCCAGCCCCAGGGCGTGCACGTCGCTGATCACGATGCCCAGGGCGACGAGTTTCTGCCCGGCCTTGGTCAGGCCGAACTCGGCCGCCTGCTTGATGCTGTTGCTGGTGTCGGACCCGGCATTGGCCAGCGCCACCGCCTGGGCCTTGGACGACTGGGCCTGCAGCAGGAAGGAAGCGAAGTCCGAGGCCCCCACCGGGTGGAAGACCTCGCCGACGACCTTGCCGCCGTTCTTGTCCACGACCTTGGTCAGGTCGGCGGCGAGCTGCTTGCCGTAGGCGTAGTCGGCCCCCAGGATGAACCAGGACTTGGCGCCTTCCTTGACCAGGCCTGTGGCGGTGCCGACCGAAGAGGCATAGGTGTCGAAGGCCCAGTGAAAGCCCGTGGGCGAGCAGGCCTTGCCGGTCAGGGCGGCCGAGAACGGCCCGGAGGCGATCGTGACCTTGCCCTTTTCCTGAGCCAGGCCCTGCACGGCCAGCGCGACGGCCGAATTGGTCAGGTCGCCGATCATCTCGACGTGGTCCACGTCGAACCACTTGCGGGCGATGGACGTGGCGATGTCGGTCTTGTTCTGGTGGTCGGCGGACAGCACCTCGATCTTGCGGCCCAGCACCTCGCCGCCGAAGTCCTTGACCGCCATCTGCGCGGCGGTCACCGAGGTGACGCCGCCGAAGTCCGAGTACAGGCCAGACTGGTCGTTCAGGATCCCGATGCGCAGCGGCTCGGCGGCCCCGGCAAACTGCGGGATCGCCGCGGAAATCGCCAGGCACAGCAACAACTTCTTCATCTTCATGGATGGTCTCCGTTGATTATGCTTTGTGTTGCGAAGTCCCGCGCACGAAGCGCCCTGACCCCCTGCGCGGGTTGCCTCCCGAGGTTATCGTCGGGCCGCCGGGGTGTCAATGCGATGGAACCCTGGCGCGCCGGGGTCAGGCGCCTTGCTGCGCCCCGGCGAGGCCGAGGTAGCTTTCCCGGATGCGGGGGTGGCCGGCGAGCATGGCGGCCTCGCCCTCCAGCACGACGGCGCCGGTCTCCAGGACGTAGCCCGCGTCGGCCACGTGCAGGGCGGCGCGCGCGTTCTGCTCGACCAGCAGGATGGAGACGCCCGTGCTGCGCAACTGGGCGATCGTCTGGAAGATCTCGCGCACGACGCGCGGCGCGAGCCCCAGGCTGGGTTCGTCGAGCATCAGCAGCGACGGACGCGCCATCAGGGCGCGGCCGACCGCCAGCATCTGGCGTTCGCCGCCCGAGAGCGTGCCCGCCGCCTGCGCCGCCCGCTCGCGCAGGCGGGGAAACAGGGCGTAGACCTCGTCGAGCGTGTCGCGCCAGCCGCGCACGCCGGCGCGGTACAGGCGAAAGCCGCCCAGGAGCAGGTTGTCGTGCACGGACATGCTGGCGAAAAGCTCGCGGCGTTCGGGCACCAGCGTCAGGCCCAGGCCCACGCGGCGCTCGATGTCCCAGTCCTGGATCGCCTGCCCGTGGAACAGGATCTCGCCGCGGCTGCGGCCCCGGGCGGGCAACGCCCCCATCAGGGCATTGAGCAGCGTGGACTTGCCCGCGCCATTGGCGCCGATCACCGTCACGATCTGTCCCCGCCCGACCGTCAGGTCGAGGGGATCCAGGGCGGCCACCTTGCCGTATTGCGCCGACAGGCCGCGGACCGCGAGCAGGGTCTCGGGCACCGGGGCGCCGACGTCCCGCGAGGCGGGACCCGGACCGGTATGCGGGATCATGAGCCGGCCTCCGCGCGGCCCGCGGCCGCCGTAGCCGGCGCGAGCCCGGCCGGCGCGCCGGGCTCCCCCCAGGTCTCGTCCAGGCCGCCCAGGTAGGCCTCCAGCACGGCCGGATTGGCCTGGATGTCGGCCGGTACGCCCTCGGCGAGGTGCGTTCCGAAATCCATCACCAGCAGGTGATCGGTCAGCTTCATGACGAAATCCATGTCGTGTTCCACCAGCAGCAGGCTCATGCCGTCGCGGCGCAACTGGTCCAGCACCGCCGCCAGCGCCTGCTTTTCCTGATAGCGCAGCCCCGCCGCCGGCTCGTCCAGCAGCAGCAGGATGGGGTCGCCGCACAGCGCGCGGGCGATCTCGACGATACGCTGGCGCCCCAGCGGCAGGCTGCCGGCGGGCTGGTCCATGACGTCGCCCAGCCCCACGCGCCGCAGCTGGCGTGCCGCCTCGCGCAGCAGCGAGGCCTCGCTGTCGCGGTCCAGGCGCAGCGCCGCGGCGGCGACGCCGGCGCGGCTGCGCAGGTGCGCGCCGAGGGCGACGTTGTCCAGGACCGACATGTCAGGCAGCAGCTGCACGTGCTGGAAGCTGCGCGCCAGCCCCCGGCGCGCGATGTCGTGCGCCGGCCGGCCGTCGATGCGCTCGCCCATGAACCGCACCTCGCCCGCGCTGAGCGGCAGTACACCGCTGATCAAGTTGAAGGTCGTGCTCTTGCCCGCGCCATTGGGGCCGATCAGGCCCATGATTTCGCCGGAGCGCAGACGGAAGCTGATGTCGTTGACGGCCACCAGGCCGCCGAATTCCTTGCGGACGCGGTCGACCTCCAGCACGATGTCTCCCGCCTGCGGCAGCGGCCGCCGCGGCAGTTCGGACGCGTCCTCGAAACGGCGGGCGCGGGGGCTGCCCGGCGCCGCGCCGCCCAGCCATTGGCCGATGCGCGCCAGCACGGGCCACAGGCCGTCTCGGGCATACTGCAGCACCAGGATCATCAGCACGCCGAAGGCCAGCAGCTCGAGGTTGACGCCAGTGCCGACAAGCTTGGGCAGCACATTCTGCAGCTGGTCCTTGACGAGCAGGATGGCGGCCGCGCCGGCCACGGCGCCCCAGACACTGCCTGCGCCGCCCACCACGGCCATGAACAGGTATTCGATGCCGTAGCCCAGGCCGAAGGGGCTGGGGCTGACGGCCCGCTGCATGTGCGCGTACAGCCAGCCCGAGACGCTGCCCAGCAGGGCCGCGTAGACGAAGATCACGACCTTGTAGTGGGCCAGGTCCACGCCGAAGGACTCGGCCATGGAGCCGCTGCGCAGGGCGCGGATCGCCCGTCCGGGCCGCGAATCCAGCAGATTGTGGGTGGCCCAGAGCGCCAGCAGCAGCACCAGCCAGATCAGCAGGTACATGGACTGGCTGCTGCCCAGCGACCACCCCGCGATCTTCAGCGGCGGGATGCCGGCGATGCCGTCATAGCGCCCCAGAAAATCCAGGTTGCCGTACAGGTAGTACAGCGCCAGGCACCAGGCCAGCGTGCACAGCGGCAGATAGTGCCCGGACAGGCGCAAGGTGATCGCCCCCAGGCCGTAGGCCACCAGGCAGGTCAGCAACAGCCCGGCCAGCAGGCCGAGCCAGGGCGACACGCCCATCGCGGTCGTCAGCCAGGCGGTGGAATAGGCGCCCAGGCCCACGAAGGCCGACTGGCCGAAGGACGTCAGCCCACCCACCCCGGTCAGCAGCACCAGGCCCAGGACCACGAGGCTGTAGAGGCCGATGTAGTTCATCTGGGTGATCCAGAACGGCGGCACCCCGGGGATCCAGGGCAGCAGCGCCAGCACCCCCAGCGCCAGGACGCGAATCCAGCGACCCCGCATGCCTCAGTCCTCCTCGTCCAGCTGCACGCTGCCGAACGAACGCCACAGCAGGACGGGAATGATCAGGGTGAACACGATGGCTTCCTTGAAAGGGCTGGCCCAGAATGAGGAGAAGGCTTCCAGGATGCCGACGAACAGGGCGCCGGCCGCCGCGATCGGATAGCTGACCAGGCCGCCGAAGATGGCGGCGACGAAGCCCTTGAGGCCGATCAGGAAGCCGGTGTCGTAGTAGATCGTGGTGATGGCGGCGATCAGCATGCCCGACAGCGCGCCGATGGCGGCGGCGAGCGTGAAGGTCAGGCCGCCGGCCACCCGGGTGCTGATGCCGACCAGCCGGGCGCCGCGCCGGTTCACCGCGGTGGCCCGCAACGCGCGGCCGTACAGGGTGCGGCCGAAGAACAGCCACAAGGCGGCGATGAGCGCCGCGCACAGCACCAGGACGGCGAAGGTCTGCGCGGTCCAGGCGACCGGGCCGATCTGCACGCTGCCCTCGACCAGGGCCGGCGTGCGCCAGCCCTCGGCGCCGAAGAACAGCAGGCCCAGGCCCGTCAGCGCGAAGTGCACCGCGACGGAAATGATCAGCAGGACCAGCACGCTGGCCTGTTCCACCGGCTGGTAGACCAGGCGATAGATCATGGGCCCCATCGGGATGACCAGGGCCAGCGCGAACAGCACGCGCAGCGGCAGGGGCACGCCGGGCCCCGCGGCCAGGGGGGCCAGCCACAGCAGGACCCCCGGCAGGGCCAGCGCCCACGTCACGGTGCGGCCATAGCCGCGCCACTGGCGCGTGCGCCAGGAGGACACGGCCTCGGCCAGGCAGACCAGCACGCCCAGCAGCACCAGCAGGTAGGCCGTGCCCGGCACCCGCCCGTTGGCCAGGAAGGCCAGCGTCAGCGCGCCGAAGGTGACGAATTCCCCCTGGGGAATCAGGATCACCCGCGTCACCAGGAACACCAGCACCAGCGCCAGCCCGAGCAGGGCGTAGATCGCCCCGTTCAGGATGCCGTCCTGCAGCAGGATCAGCGCGATCGTCAGATCCATGGCCGGTCCGCCCCGGAAAGGCGCCGGCAAGGACCGGCGCCGTCACACCCGAATCGCCGCATGCTTACAGGTCCGGCTGGTAGGTCCACTTGCCGTCCACGACCTTGACCATCACGCGACCGCGGGTGTCGAGGCCGGCATGGTCGGTCGGGCTCATGGTGAAGATCCCCTGCGAGGCGGGCAGCTCCTTGACCTGTTCCAGGGAATCGCGCAGCGCCGCGCGGAATTCCGGCGTGCCCGGCTTGGCGCCGGTCTTCAGGGCGCGCGGAATGGCGTCCTGGATCAGCTGGCCGGCATCCCACATGTGCCCGCCGAAGGTGTTGGTCGAACCCGCGCCGTACTTGGCCTCGTAGGCATGGACGTACACCAGGGCGCTCTTTTTCACCGGATTGCTGTCGGGCAGCTGGGCAGCCACCAGCAGCGGGCCGGCCGGCAGGATCATGCCCTCGCAGGCCTTGCCGCAGACGCGCAGCACATCGTTGTTGGCCGCGCCGTGGGTCTGGTAGATCTGGCCCTTGTAGCCGCGCTCGACGAGTTCGCGCTGGGGCAGCGCCACGGGCGTGCCCGAGGCGGCGATCAGGATGCCGTCGGGCTTGGCGGCCAGGAGTTTCAACACCTGGCCGGTGACGCTGGTGTCGGGCCGGGCGAAACGCTCGGCCGCGACGACCTGGATGCCCTTGGCCTGGGCGGCGGCCTTCATTTCCTGCAGCCAGCCGTCGCCGTAGGCGTCGCTGAAGCCGATGAAGCCCAGGGTCTTCACGTTCTGCTTGACCATCGCATCGGCCAGCGCGCCGGCCATCAGGGCGTCGTTCTGGGGCGTCTTGAAGATCCACTTGCGCGGACCGTCCACCGGCTCGACGAGCTTGGCGTTGGCGGCCACGCTGATCATCGGCGTGCCGGTCTCGGCCGCCACGTCCGACATCGCCAGGGACGCGGGCGTCACGGAGGTGCCGAGCACCACGTCGACGTGGTCGTCCGCCGTGAACTTGCGGATGTTCTTGACCGCCTGCGTGGTGTCGGTGGCGTCGTCGAGCACGATGTACTGGACCTGCTCGCCCCCGATCTGCGTGGGCAGCAAGGCCACCGTGTCGCGTTCCGGGATGCCCAGCGAGGCGGCCGGACCGGTGGCCGACACCGTGACCCCGACCTTGATCTGGGCGGACACGGCCAGCGGCAGGGCTGCCAGCAGGGCGGCGGCGCCCAGGGTCAGACGAAAGGAACGTGGGAATGTCATGCTTGTCTCCGTAGGATGCGGGTTTCGTGTCGCCGATGCGGGACACCCGCCCAAGAATTTTGATCTGCCGTGCAATCCGCGATTACAAATCAGGCCGTTTTCGGCATGAATCATGATCGGGCGTCATATTATCGCAGGAAGACGCAATTTGCTGCCGAATTCACGGGCCGCAACAGTCGTCGCCGAAAGTGAAACCTGCGGTGACCGCGCCGGGACAGGGGCCGGAAAGTCGTTTACCATAAGGAGGTTACTGAATTTCAAGCAAAACTCCGGTTCCTGTGGACAAGGTCACACGCACTGACGCCGAATGGCGCGCCCAGCTGTCGCCCGACGAATTCGCGGTCACGCGGCTCAAGCACACCGAACGCCCGTTCACCGGCCGCTATTGGGACAACACCCAGGCCGGCACCTACGTGTGCGTGTGCTGCGGCACCCCCTTGTTCGTCTCCGACACCAAGTTCGACGCCGGTTGCGGCTGGCCCAGCTACTTCCAGCCCCTGGCGCCCGGCCTCGTCCGCGAGGAACGCGACACCAGCCACGGCATGGTCCGCACCGAGACCCTCTGCGCCACCTGCGGCGCCCACCTGGGGCACGTGTTTCCCGACGGTCCCCCGCCGACGGGCCTGCGCTACTGCATCAATTCCCTGTCCCTGAAATTCATCCCGGCCGAATGAAAAAATTTCTTTTCGACCTCTTTCCGCTGATCCTGTTCTTCCTGGCCTTCCGCTTCGCCGACATCTACGTGGCGACGGGCGTGGCGATGGCGGCGGCCGTGGCGCAGATCCTGTGGCTGCGGCTCACCGGCCGCGCCATCGAAGGCACGCACTGGATCAACCTGACGGTGATCGTGGTGTTCGGCGGGGCCACCCTGCTCTTTCACGACGACACTTTCATCAAGTGGAAGCCCACGGTCCTGTACTGGCTGTTCGCGGCGATCCTGCTGGGCTCGCGCCTGCTGACGGGGCGCAACCTGATGCGCCGCCTGATGGGCGAGAAAATCGCCCTGCCCGAGCGTGCCTGGAGCCGCCTGAACGACAGCTGGGCCGCGTTCTTCGTCGCCTCGGGGGCGCTGAACCTGTACGTGGCCTTTTCCGGCCGCTTCACCGAATCGCAGTGGGTCAATTTCAAGGTCTTCGGCCTGATGATCCTGCTGCTGCTGTTCGTCGTCGTGCAGTCGGTCTGGCTGGGCCGCCACATCCAGGCGGACGATGCCGCCGGCGACGCCGCCCCTGCCAAGCGCACGGACGCCTCATGAACACCGCGTCGACCCCGATGCCAGAGCAGGACCTGCGCCAGGTGCTGGACGAGCGCCTGCGCCGCCTGGCGCCCGACGTGCTGGTCCTGACCGACGAATCCCATCTGCATGCCGGACACGCCGGCGCCCAGGGCGGCGCGCGGCACTTCCGGGTGCGGATCGTGTCCAGACAGTTCGAGGGACTGGGAACACTCGCGCGCCACCGGCTTGTGTATGATTGCGTGCGGGATCTGATGCCTCATCCGATTCATGCGCTGGCCATCGAGGCCGGCACCACCCCCAAAGAAGGACTTTCATGAAACGTATCGCTGTTGTGGCCCTGGCCTGCTCCCTGGCCTTGCCGGTCTATGCCAAGGACCTCGTGACCGTCAACGGCCAGGGGATCTCCCAGGCCAAGTTGGATCAGTTCGTCAGCCTGCTGGTCAGCCAGGGCGCGCAGGATTCGCCGCAGCTGCGCGCGCAGGTCAAGCAGGAGATGATCAACCGCCTGGTCGCCGTGCAGGCCGCCGAAAAGGCCGGATTGCAAAAGGACCCCGCCGTCCAGCAGGAAACCGAGCTGGCCTCGCAGAGCATCCTGGTGCGCGCCCTGATGGCCAAGTACCTGAAGGACCATCCGGTCACCGATGCCGACCTGCAAAAGGAATACGACACCATCAAGGCCGAGCAGGCCGACCGCAAGGAATACAAGCTGCGCCACATCCTGGTCAAGGACGAGGACCAGGCCAAGGCCCTGATCAAGTCCATCAAGGCCAAGAAGACCACCTTCGAGGCCGCCGCCAAGAAAGACTCGATCGACACCGGCAGCGGCAAGAACGGCGGCGAGCTGGGCTGGGGCCCCACCAGCAACTACGTGCCCGAGTTCGCCCAGGCGGTGGAAAGCATGAAGAAGGGCCAGATCAGCAGCGAGCCGGTGAAGACGCAGTTCGGCTGGCACGTGATCCAGGTCGAGGACGTGCGTCCCGTGGCTTTCCCCTCGTTCGACGAGGCCAAGCCGCAGCTCGAGGAAATGATGCGCCAGCAGGCCCTGGCCAGCTACCAGAAGAGCCTGATGAAGGACGCCAAGATCGTGGACAACAGCGCCGACGCCAAATAAGCCGCCGTCGTCCGGCATTTCCCCTGAACAACGGCCTCGCAAGAGGCCGTTGTCGCGTCCGGTCGCCGGGCCGCGAACGGCGCCCGGGTCTCGCGGGCACCAGCCGGTGGGCGGCGGCGCCCGCCGGCTCAGGCCAGCTTTTCGGCGAACTGCACCAGGCGGCGCGCCTGGTGGCCGATGGAGGCCTTCACCTCGTCCGTGAAGGGCGCGCCCTGGGTGTGGGTGTAGCCGTAGGGATTGCCGCCGGTCTTGAAGAGGCAGGGATCGGTGTAGCCCGGCGCGACCACGATGCCGCCCCAGTGGAAGATCGTGGTGTAGAAGGACAGGACCGTGGCCTCCTGGCCGCCGTGGTCGTTCTGCGCGGACGACATGGCGGAGGCGGGCTTGCCGGCCAGCGCGCCCTTGGCCCAGACCCCGCCCAGCGTGTCGATGAAGGCCCGCATCTGGCTGGCCATCACCCCGAAGCGCGTCGGGCACGAGAACAGATAGGCATTGGCCCATTCCATGTCGGCCGGCGTCGCGACCGGAATGTCGGCCGTCTTGTCCGCCTGCGCCTTCCAGGCCTCCTGGCCGGCCACCACGGCGGCGGGCGCGGTCTCGGCGGCCTTCAGCAGGCGCACCTCGGCGCCGGCCGCCCGCGCGGCCTCGGCCGCGATCGTGGCCATCTGGTGATTGGTGCCGTAGGTCGAATAGTAGACAATGGCTAGCCGGACGCTCATGCGAATCTCCTGGAAGTTCAGTACGGTGCCGCCGCGGCGGCTGTATCCACTGTACCGCCAAACGCCTTTCGGGCGACTGCCCGCCCGAGGACTGGCCCTCCGGAATGCGCAGCTCTGTTACATAATGGCCGGTTTCGTGGACGGCCGCCACCGGCTTCAGCCACAACGCCCCGCCGGATTCCGGCGAGGCGTTGTGGCGCAGCCAGGAACGGGGGAATACCCCCGTTCACGGCTCAAGGCTTCACGATGACGTTGTTGTGGACCGTCGTCACGCCCTTGACCGACCGGGCGATTTCGCCCGCGCGGTCCTTCTCGCGTTGCGACTTGGCGAAACCGGACAGCTGTACGGTGCCGCCATCCAGCGTCTCGACACTGATGGCCGTCGCGGACGTGGCCGGATCCTCGGCCAGCTTGGCCTTGATCTGGGCGGTCACCTTGGTGCCGTCGACATACTGGCCCATGGTTTCCTGATGGCTGGCCACCGAGCAGCCGCCCAGCATGACCGCAGACGCGGCGGAAAAGGTGGCAATCATCAAAGCGCGAGTGATTTTCATGGTTCTAAGCTCCTTGAAGTGTGCTTTGATGGTATCTGGAAACCCCCCGCCTCAAAGCAACCAGTTGCTTCGTTTTCATCTCGATGCAACCGGGATTTCAGGCCTCGCGTTCGCGACGCAGCAGCTCGCGCTTGCGCGCCACGCCCCAGCGGTAGCCCGACAGGCCGCCGTCGCGGCGCACCACCCGGTGGCAGGGAATGGCCACGGCCAGCGGATTGGCGGCGCAGGCCCGGGCGACGGCGCGGGCTGCCTTGGGCGCGCCGATGCGCGCCGCGATCCCGGCGTAGTCCGCCGTGGCGCCCGGCGGGATCTCGCGCAGCGCCTGCCACACCCGCTGCTGGAAGGCCGTGCCGCGCACGTCCAGGGGCAGGTCCAGGCCCATGCCGGGCGCCTCGACAAAGCCGACCACCCGAGCCACCAGCTGCTCGAACTCCGCGTCGCCGCCGATCAGCTCCGCCCGGGCGAACTGGTCCTGCAGGTCGCGCACCAGGCGGTCCGGGTCGTCGCCCAGCAGGATGGCGCAGATGCCCTGCCGGCTTTGCGCCACCAGGATCGCCCCCAGCGAACACTGCCCCACCGCGAAGCGGATCACCGCGCCGGCGCCGCCGCCGCGGTATACCCGCGCCTGCATGCCCAGCACCTGGCGCGAGGTCTCGTAGAACCGGCTGCTGGAATTGAAACCCGCCCGGTAGATGGCGTCGGTGACCGTGCCGCCGGCGTCCTGCAGCCCTTCCCGCAGCCGGCGCGCCCGGTGCGCCGCCGCGTAGGCGCGTGGGGTCAGCCCGGTCTCGGCCTTGAAGATCCGGTGGAAATGAAAGGCGCTGATGCCGGCGCGGGCGGCCAGCTCGTCCAGCTTGGGCGGCGTGTCCGACGACTCGATCAGGCGGCAGGCGCTGGCCACTAGGGCGGCGCGTCCCGCCGCCGCGCCGCCGCCCCGCCCCGCCGATTCGCGCGACGCCCCGGCGCCGGATGCCGCCGCGCCCGGATTGCGTGTGTTCATGATGTCCATCCTGTGGAATGCCTGGGAACCAGATTAGACCGGATCGCGGGGCGGCGACACTCCGTTTCTTGCCATCTCCACCCGGCTTGGCTCAGCCGCCGGCTCACGCGGCCTTGCGGAAGGTGATGTTGATGCGCTGGCTGCCCAGGACGGGATGCGGGCTGTCCTTCAGCGGCATGATGCCGTGGTAGCGCAGGCGGTCCCGGCCGCCCCAGACCACCACGTCGCCGTGGTACAGCGGGATCTTCGCCGCCTTGTCGGCGCGCCGGTTGCCGCCCCACAGGAAGACCGCCGTCATGCCCAGAGACACCGACACGACGGGCGCCCGGAAGTCGCGCTCGTTGCGGTCCTGGTGCAGGGACATGCGCGAACCGGGCACGTAGCGGTTGACCAGGCACGCATCCGGCTCGAAATCCGGAAATCCGGCGTCTCGCGCGGCCCGGCGGGCCAGCGCCGCGAACTCGTCCGGAATGGGCGGCCACGGCCGGCCGCTGAGCGGGTCCGCCGGCGCATAGCGGTATCCCTGCCGGTCGGTGGTCCAGCCCCGCGATCCGCAACTGGTCAGGGCCGCCGACATGGTGTAGCCGCCCGGCGTCACCATGTGGCGAAACGGCGAGGCGGCCTGGATGTCGTCCACCCCGGACAGGAGCCGCTCGGCATCCGGCAGGGCAAAGCCGCGCAGCACCCAGGCCTCGGGACCCAGCGGCTCCCGCGTGCCGGGATCGGGGCCGAGGCAGAGTTCGAGCGAGCCCATCGACTCAGCTGCTGGCCCCGTCGTAGTGGCTCAGCTTCAGCGCATCGAGATCCGCCAGGGGCACGCAGCGCAGGTTGACCGCGACCGTCGGCGTCCCGTCCGGCGACAGGCTTTGCGCAAAGGGCTGGGCGCCGCAGACCGTGCAGAACCGGTGCTCGATCTTGTGCGTGTTGAAACGGTAGCTGCGCAGGACGTCCTCGCCCTGCGAAAGATGCACCTGGGCGGCCGGGAAGAACGCCAGGAGGAAGCCTTTGGCGCGGCAGTGGGAACAATTGCAGCTGACGGCCTCGGCGGGCAGGGGCGCGTCCACGTCGAACTGCACGGCGCCGCAATGGCATTGACCATGGAAGGACATGAGGAGTCTCCGGGTGGATTGTCGTTGGGGCCGGAATTCAGGCCGGCGTCGATGACAGTGTCACATTGGATGGGGCATCAGGGCAATCGGGCGCCCGCGGGCGGTTCGCCCGCGACGGTGCTGCTGATGATGTGCGCCAGCCACGCATCCTCAGGGCCGGTTTCGGGGACCTGCATCAAGCCGTCCAGCAGCAGCAAAGCCAGTCCATGCACCAGCGACCAGCAGCCGCGCGCGCGCGCCGCGCGCCGCTCCGGCTCTCCGTCTGCATCCAGGTGCCGCATCAAGACATCGAACGACGCCGCCCTGGCCTCGCCCAGGTCCGGATGGTCGCCTTTGAACTGCCTGGCGCCGAACATCAGGCGGAACAAGGCGGGCTGCGCCAGCGCAAAGCGGACATAGGCAAGGCCGCATTGCAGCAGGGGAGATCGGGCGGGTGCCGGAGCGTCCGTTTCTAGCGCCAACTGCCTGGCCAGGCGCCGGAAACCTTCGGCCGCGATGGCGGCCAGCAGGCTGTCCTTGTCCGGGTAATGGCGATAGGGCGCCATCGGGGACACCCCTGCCCGGCGCGCCAGTTCCCGCAGCGACACATGGTCCGGCCCCGTCTCATTGACCAGTTTCATGCCTTCGGCCAGCAGCACCTGGCGCAGATCGCCATGATGATATCTGCGCGTGGATGTTGACATTGCACACATCAATCCATAGAATCCATTTTTGTATGTATGCATTGTAAGCACAATCTCCGGCCATCGCGGCGCGTGGCCTCCGGCCGCCCACAGACAAGGTAAAACATCATGACACTCCTGATCACCGGGCTGATCCTGTTCCTTGGCGTCCACTCCATCCGGATGGGCGCCGATGCCTGGCGCAGCAGGCAGATCGCCCGTTTCGGCGCATCCGCCTGGAAGGCGGGATATTCCCTCGTGTCGCTGGCCGGCCTGGGGCTGGTCATCCTGGGGTTCGGACATGCCCGGCAAGACCCCGTCATCCTGTGGACGCCGCCCGCCGGTTTGCTGCATCCGGCCGCCCTGCTCGTGCTGCTGGCCTTCATCCTGATTGCCGCCGCCTACGTGCCACGCAACCTCATCAAGGCGCGCCTGCACCACCCGATGCTGCTGGGCGTGCAAGCCTGGGCGCTGGGCCACCTGCTGGTGAACGGCGAACTCGCCAGCGTGATCCTGTTCGGCAGTTTCCTGGCCTGGGCAGTATTGGGTTTCAAGGCCGCACGCCGGCGGGACCGGACCCAGGAGGCCCAGGACAGGGCCGGTACCCTGTTGTGGGCGTTGGTCAGCCTGATCGCCGGGGGCCTGATCTGGCTGGCTTTTGTTTTCCGGCTGCATGCGACGCTGATCGGTGTGCCGCTGATGGGGTGACCCACCGGGAGTGGATCCGCGCACCCGACGCCGGGGCGGTACGTCGCGGATGCGCGCTAGACAATGCCCGCCATGTTCAATGGCGAGGAACCCGCCCCGGCCAGCAGCCCGTTCAACCGGACCAGAGCGTCCTTCAGCCCGGCAACGTCCAGGCCGCCCAGGCAGATGCGCAGCCCCGATTCGGCGAGGGCCGGATCCGCCATGAAGGCTTCGGGCGGCGCCAGCGTCATGCCGGATTGCGATGCCGCCAGTACGATCTCGCGCGCCCGGGCTGTTTCCATGGGCAGCCAGGCATGCAGTGCATCGGCCCGCGCCGGCGGCAGCCAGCGGCCCAGCACCGAGCGCACCATCGAATTGCGGCGCTTGGCCTCGGTCCGGATGGATTGCGCAATCGATTCCACCAGCCCTTCACGAAGCCAGCAGGCCATGAGCAGGCCCGACCAAGGCGAGGCCATGGTTTGCGTGGCCATCAAGCCCTGGTTGACGTCGTCAAGCAGACACTGCGGCGCGGCAATGTAGCCGACACGCGAACCCGGCGCCAGGCATTTGGACAAGCTGCCCACAAACAGCACGTGCTCGGGCGCGAACTGCGCGATGGGCGGCAATCTGGAGGGTGCGAACACCGAGTAGACGTCGTCTTCGATGACGGTCAGTTTGGTGCGCCGTGCGATGTCGGCAATGGCCTGGCGGCGTTCGATCCCCATGACCGCCCCCGTGGGGTTCTGGATGGTGGGCACCAGATACAGCGCGGACGGGGGTGTATCGCTGGCCATGGCGGCCTCGAGCGCCTGCGCAAGAACGCCCTGATCGTCCATGGCCAGTGGTACCAGAGGACGCCGCAACTGGCGCGCCGCCCGCAAGGCGCCCGGGTAAGTCAGTTGTTCGATGGCCAGCGGCCCCGGGGGGGCTGCCGCCATGGCCAGAAACAGACCCTGCTGCGCGCCATCGGTCATGATGATCTGAGACGGATCGAACGACAGCCCATGGTTCCGGGCGATCATGCCGGCCAGCAAGCGCCGGTGCTCTGGCAGGCCGGCGGCGGGCAGGTAACGGGTAAAGAAATCGACATCCACGTCCGCCGCCATCCTGCTCAGGGCATCCGTGAGCATGCGGCTGGTGACCACCGGAGGAGGCATGTTTACGCTCAGATCGAGCTGCCGTTCGGTGCGGCGGACGTGCGGCGCGGCGAACATGCCGCGGCCCTTTTCCGATTTCACCAGTCCCTGGCGCTGAAGCACGGCGTAGGCCCGGGTGACGGTGCCGATGCTGATGCCCAACTGCCCGGCCACCTGGCGGTGGGTGGGCATGCGCGCCCCGGGCGGAATGGTGCCGGCGAAGAGGTCCTGCGTGACAGCGGCCACCATGCGTTCGTGAATGAGACCTGCGGATTCGGACAGGCGCGGTTTCCAGGAGGATTCGAGTTTCACGACGACAGCCTGCTCAAGATGGGTCTTGTCCCATTATCGCTATCAAAGTGTCATATTTCAATGAACAGGCATCCCGCCCTCGCCCCTTTCAGGCCGGCCCGAAATTGAACTGGCGCTCGCGCACGGGCAGGTGGATCAAGGCGCTGAAAGCCCCCACACCCACGCCGATCCACCACACCAATGTGTAGTCGCCAAAGGCGTCGTACAGCGAGCCGCCCAGCATCACGCCCAGGAAACTGCCCAACTGGTGACTGAAAAACACGATGCCGTAGAGCGTACCCATGTAGCGAAGCCCGTAGATCTGCGCAACCAGACCCGAGGTCAGCGGCACGGTGGCCAGCCATAGCGTCCCCATGAGCGCCGAGAAAACCAGAACGCTGCCCGGGGTGATCGGGGTCAGGATGAACCAGCCAGCGACCACCGTGCGCGCCGCGTAGACGGAGGCCAGCAGGTATTTCTTCGGATAGCGTTTGCCGAGCCATCCGGCCGCCAGCGTGCCGACGATGTTCGCCATGCCGATCACGGAAATGGCCACTGCGCCGAGGGCGGACGTAGTCTGTACACCCATGGAATGCAGCAGGCTGTCGGGCCGGATGGGACCGCACAGCTCGGTCACGAATGCCGGGAAATGCGCGGTGATGAACCCCAGCTGGTAGCCACACGAGAAGAACCCGACGAATATCAGGGCGAAGGTCGGGTCCCTGAGCGCCTTGGACAAGACGTGTCCCATGCGTTCGTGCGCCAAGAGCTGCGTCGCGGGAGCCGGCGCCACCTTGATCATCGGCAGGACGCACAGCACGGCCAGGATGGCGGCGGAAAACACGAGGAATACGGATTGCCAGGCCATGCTGCCCAGCAGCCATTCCGCAACAGGCGGGCCGAACACTTGGCCCGCCGAGCCCGCCGCGGTCGCGATCGCCAGCGACATGGACCGGTTCTCGTCGGAACTGGCCCGGCCGACAACCGCAAGAATGACACCGAATCCCGTGCCGGCAATGCCAAAGCCAACCAGAATCTCCAGGAACTGATGGGCTTGCGGAGTCACCGCCGCGGACGACAGCGCCAGGCCGACGGTGTAGGCCAGTACGCCCAGGACAATGGCCCGCTTGTCGCCGAAGCGCTCGGCAATGGCGCTGAAGATGGGCTGGCCAAATCCCCACGCCAGATTCTGCAGGGCAATGGCCAGCGAGAACTCCGCTCGCGGCCATTTGAATTCTTGCGCAATAGGCAGCTGAAAGACACCAAATGCAGCGCGGATGGCAAAGCTGACCAGGATGATGAGGCAGCCGGCAATGAGCACGGGAGTCACGATACTGGTGCGGGAGTGGTTTTCCATGATGATTCCGGATGGTTGCTGTCCTGGACTTTCCGTGCTGGTTTCAACGGATCGCCGTGTCTTCGTGTCTTCGTGTCTTCATGCAAACTCGTTGAATCGCGGTGGCCGCTTTTCAATGAAGGCGGTGATGCCCTCGGTTTTTGCCGCCAGGGACAGCGCATGGTGGAATGCCTCGCGCTCACTTGTCAGGCCCAGCCGTAAAGGCTCTTCGTGGCTCAGCCGGGCAGTGCGTTTGATCAGGGCCAGGACGTCGCCGGACAACGATGCCATATCCTGAACGACGCGCTCGCCTTCTTGCAGCAGGCTCGCCACAGGCACGATGCGTGAGACCAGCCCGCTGCGCTCGGCCTCCAGTGCATCCATATGTCGTCCGGTCAACAGAAGATCCAGTGCCTTGGTCATGCCGACCAGCCTGGGCAGGCGCTGCGTTCCGCCAGCTCCTGGCATCAGGCCCACACGCACTTCCGGGTGGCCGAAGACGGCATTCTCGGCCGCGATCACCACGTCGCACATTTCCACCAGCTCGCAACCCCCTCCCAGTGCGTATCCCTGAACGAGCGCCACAACGGGTTTGGGGAAGACGCCCAGGGCGGCACAACAGCCCGCAAAATTGCTCGCACGCGCCTGTTCCGCGCTCATGTGCAGCATCTCTTTGAGGTCCGCGCCCGCGGCAAAATGCTCTCCCTCCGCACGCAGCATCACCGCGCGAACGCTGTCGGTCCGGGCCAGACGCTCGAGATGCAAAGCCATGGCGTCCGTCAGGCCGAGGGACAGTGCGTTGCGCGCCTCGGGGCGGCGAATGATCAATTCGGCGTAGCCCTGTGGGCGATGCAATAGACATTCGACGAGGTGTGTTGACATGCTTTGCTCCTCGGGTGATTCCGTGCTTGATAGTGTGCCGCGAATGCCCGGATCGGCCTAAGGGGAATTCCTCAGCCAGCGCTGAGTTCTTTTCAGGCGCTCAGCGCTGCCCGGATGTGCTGCCGTGGTGGCAAAGTTGATCGTGGAGCCACGCCCGCAGATGCCCGACCCGGCGATCTTCGGCAAAGCATTCCGGGTACACCAGCCAGAATGCGGCGCCCGCGTCAACGGGGTGGTTGAACACGGATTCCAGGCGTTGCTGACGCAGAAAGTCTTCAACCAGCTCGCACACCACAATGCACACACCCGCGCCGTCCGCGGCCGCCTGCATGGTGAGGCCGCCGGAATCGACGTTGATGACGGTAGCCGGCTCAAAAGGCCCGCCGGGCAACGTGCTCATCCATTCCCGCCAGTTCACGCAGTGGCGGGAAATGAACAGGTTTGCGGCGCCCAGTCTGGCTTTTCGTTCCGCGACGGATCCCTGGCAGAGGCCAGGCGGCGCATACAAATCAATGGTCGCATGGAAGAGCAATTCGGAAACCAGCCCAGGCCATTGTCCATCGCCGAACCAGATGCCTGCGTCGGCAACGCCGGCGGCAAGATCAACCTCGTCTTGTGTGGTGGAGATCTCCAGAGAGCATCCCCGACGTTCAAGGGGGTAGCTTCCAAGCCGCGGCGAAAGCCAGTGGGTGGCAAAACTCGGAAGCATGTTCAAGCGTAGCGGGCCGTCGCGGCGTGTTTCGCGCAAATCGCCCACGACGTCGGCGATCAGCGAGAAGCCCTTGCTCAATGCTGGCGCCAGCTTGCGCCCCGCATCGGTCAACTCGATCCGAGGACCATTGCGACGCATGAGTTCGATGCCCAGCGCTTCTTCCAAGGTGCGCAGGCGATGGCTGACTGCCGATGGCGTGACAGCAAGCTCGTTGGCGGCGTCTTTGATGGACATATGCCGCGCGGCCGCTTCAAAGGCATGCAGCGCTGTAAGTGGGACGGGTATGCGCATGAAGCCAAAGATCTCCCAGCTATTCTTGTTATTGTATTAGTACGCTTTTTCATCTGCTGACACAGATTACTTGCGCATCCCCCGAAAAAGCAATGCTGCGCACAGACGAATACATGAGAAGTTCTCATCCGCTGTTCAACAAGGGGGGGCCTGGGTCCTCAAGGCGTGGATCGACCCGATCCTGCGGATCGGGCGTACGCTGGCTTCAACCCCGGCTGGGAAGGTGGGCCTGCTGCCGGGTTGGCCCGTGTTCATCGGTATCGACTCAGGGTACAGGCCACCGCATTCCTAGACCCAGAGCAACTCGCGGCCGCCAGGGGCGCCTGGCTACCGATGGCCGGCGTCGCCATCCGGTGACGGCGGCAAGCGGCCCGGCTCAAAGTGCCCGGGCGCGCCCTCCCATCATGGCCGCGAAACTGGCCACGAAGGCACCGACCAGCAGCGAGACAAACGCCCACAGCGAGAACGCGGCCAACGCCTTGCGCGCGGCATCCGCCGCTTCCCGCGTCTTTTGTTCCGCCTGTTGCGCCGCCTGCCGGGCTTGTTCTTCGACCTGCGCCAGCCGCTGTTTCGCGGTCGCCTCGTCGACACCCGCCCGTTGGGCAATCAACTGCGTCAGATAGGCCTGGTCGGCTTCGGAGACCTGCCCCGTCGCCAGGCTGCGCGTCAGGATGCGTGAGACCTCCGCATGCATATCAGGCCCGGACGAAGCCGCGGATGCCGCATCCGGCCTCAGCAGCATGTCCGCGAAGTAATCGACGGGCGAGGCGCCGGCGTTGTCCCCCGCCGCATCCCCGGCCATGGCGACCGCGGCGCCCGCCCCGGCGCCCGCCAGGCTCGCGCCCGCCTTGGCCGTGCCCGACACGACCGACGCTGCCGTGAGGCTGAGCACGGCGACGCTGATGACCGCACTGAGCGCCCACACCAGAAAACCATGCGCCGTGTCGCGGAAATAGATCTCGTCGGCCGTGACGTCCGTCCATGTGGTGCGCAACCGGCCCGTGATGTAGCCGCCGATCCCGTACGCGATGATCTGGGAGACCAGCAGCCAGATCACGGAACCGATGGCCAGCGACGTGCCCGACAGCCCCTCATGGGTCCAGGGCGACATTGAAAGAAGACCCAGGCCGGTTCCCGCCGTCACCAGCATCGCCGCGACGGCGGCCGCTATGACCGCGCCGGCAATCACCGCGCCCCAGCGCACCGCGGAACGGCCAGACTCAATGGGGCCCAGGCCCTCGCCAGGGACCGCGATCGATTCAGTGCTTTGCATGATGTTTCCTTCTCAATGATTTTCAAACGGAATCAATGCCAAAACAAAGCGATCAGGATGATGATGGGAATCGGCACGCCCAACAGCCACAAAAGGATGGATCGCATGGTTTCTCCTGGTTGGAAGGCTTCAGCTGCGCGGTCGAGGAATCCGGGGTTTCGGGATCGACCTTGCGTGGGGTGGGTGGCAAGTGGCGTGCCTGAGGGG